>Ga0268276_1000364_pt1 | contig 53903 bp, 75 predicted proteins | sample saktaG_4_FD_190145 | JGI IMG/M metagenome (GOLD analysis project Ga0268276, IMG submission 190145) | Saline water microbial communities from Sakinaw Lake, British Columbia, Canada - sak_2010_1_5_45m | ecosystem: Environmental > Aquatic > Non-marine Saline and Alkaline > Saline ...
CTTTTGATTGTGACGATGTTTGCGATCCTATCGGTGTGGATTGGTTATGTCAAGATGGTCATTACGTTGTTGATGGCTCTACTGTAAGTTGTAGTACTTCCAATAGCAAGGCTAAGACTTGTGAATGTGTGGAAATTGCTAAGTGATAATTTCTAAGTTTGGAGAGAATCTATTTTTCCAGAAAATCCATAGACATATGCATCAAATGAGGCTAAATCTGAGAGGGTTTTTTTCACATAATCTTCAATATTTTCCCCATCCAAAAAAATTCCATCCAAAGTAACTTCACTAGGAGAATCTTTTTGGGCTACAGAATTCCAAAAAACTTTGATTTTCCCATGAACATGATTAGGGATGTAATTATGAACACTTATTGTCCGATATTTATGTAATTTTTTTATCCATCGTCCCCATTCATACCACAAAAAATTTGCAAAATCTGGATAAATTTTTATAATTTTAATACAATCTTCTCTACGATTTTCTTTAAAATCTGGATTTAAACTTTTAAAAAAAGATTCTGTTCCTTTTCCTTTTTTCATAATATCTTTAAAACCCAACCAAAACCTAATTGCTTTGATAATATAGTCTATACTTCTTTTACATTCTAACATAAATGAATCAAATTCAAAAAAACAAGAATTATTCATTTCAGAAGTAAACCCTGATTCAAAAACAGTCTCATGAGTTCCATCAAATCTAAGTGAAGAAGTTTTTAAAATTTGATTAATAGCATCCTCCCTAGCTTGTTTTTCCAAAATTTCTTTGGTTGACATATAACAACCCAAGAATTTTTCCTTAAGATAATAACACTTTTTCATTAAAAAGTTTATATCGGATGTTATTTTTTTATACTTTTTGTCTTGTTCCATACCTCTCAATAAGATTTAAGGTTTAAAATTTTACCCATCCTTATACAAAAACATCAAAATCGGCATCAAATTTTTATCTTTTATAATTTTCTTTATAGCTTCAACCATTTCTTCTTCAGTTCTTCCAAATAACATTTCATAAGAAAACTTGGATCTTTTTTCTTTTAATTGTTGAAATTCATTAAGAAATTCTGTTTTTAGTTTAATAGTGTTCCAAGCCTGATTACTCTCACTATAATGGACTTTTCCTTTTACATTGATTATTCTTCTTGGAAGAAGAGGACTATTTTTTATAGGTGTTTGTTTCATGGTACTTTACTAAAACCACTTTTTCCCTTAGAGCTAAGAATATATAACTTCACAATTATATAAGAGTTAGGTTCACGTATTTATCAAAAAACAATAAAGTTTAAGAACTCTGATTTTCTTAAATTTCTAGCCCCAAAAGGGAGAAAGAGTTCTTGATAATTTCAGAAAATGACTAAAGAAAAAAGGAATTTATTCCTAGATTATGGCGGACTGATATTCAATTACGATTTTAATAGGGAAACCCTTCAAAGAGCCCACAAATTAGCATTAACTTATATTAACTTATTAAACAATGGAAAAGTAAGCACACAAGCCCTAGAAACCGCACACAATAAGGCAATTGAAACCTATTTAGAGGTTAGAAATCAGGATAATTCTGAGTGGACAATGAATCAAATAATGGGCTTAATGGTTTCAAATTTAGGGATTAAAGCAGATATTCAACACTTAGAAGATATCTATAAATTTAATGATCACAATAGTACTCCGTTTCCTCATTCTAAGAGAATTTTAAACAAATTATCTGAAGAATACAATCTAGGAATAATTTCCAACCTCCCCCATGATTCTTTAATTACAGAACTAAACCAAGAGAAAATGCTTAGCATGTTTGATCCCATTATTATCTCTTATCAAGTTGGACATAGAAAACCACATCCCAAAATTTATCGGGAAGCATTAAGAAGAGCAAACATCACTGCAGAAAAGAGTATCTTTGTTTCTCATGATGACTATGAAGTTATTGGGGCAGAAAATGTTGGAATAAAAGGAATTTTAGTTAAATCTCTTAAAGAAGTCATAGGAGTTTTATGAAGATAATTTATACAAATATTAGCCCTGTTACAAATTCATATACTAACATAAATCATATTTATTATTTGAAAAAACAAAACCCAAAAAAGATTTATCTTTGTGTTTGGGATAATTTTGTTTTTGAACATCCAGTTTTTGGGAAAGGTTTAGATTATACAAAAAACAAGATTCAGAAATTACAGGAAAATGTGGCGGTTCTTGAAAAATTAATGACCTCGCTTAATATGAACTATAAGATCCTATATTTGTCTGATGCAATGGACCGGCTATTAAAAAATTCAGAATTTTCTTCAACATTACAGAGAATTTTATCTAGATTTAAAATTGAAAATTTGAAAAAAGGTTTTGAAATCGAATATATCCCTTTTAATCAGATTAGCCTGTCTAAGATAAATTACATTATCTCTGATTATCTTATTGCAATGAATTTGCCAGAGTTATTTCCAGAATTATGTCCAACAGCTCCGAATTATTATCTAACTTCTGAAAGATTTAGAATATTTCAGAAAGAAATAATTTCTTATCTTTCTACAACTTATCTTAAATATGAATCACCTAAACCAATCTTTGTTAGAAAAGTTCCAGTTATAATCTCAGATAAGGAAGAGATTCCATCTATTGAAATGTCTAAAGAGAAAATCAGGGACATAGTTAAGTCCCATTATGCGGGTAAGAAAATCTCAGATAAGGAGATTAGCGATTTAATCGAAGTTTTTAGTCCTGTTTTAAGATCATTAAAACTAAGTAAAACAAAAAAGAAATTTATTGGGCAGGTAAGTGAAGGACTTTATGATTATTTTTCTAAGATCCAGAAGATAATTCAAAAGCAAAATTCAAAAGAAAGAACAAGAAGTTTATTTATATCAAATAAAAAAGAATTTGAAAGACAGATTAAGCCCCTTAACAATATTAAATTAGAAATTCTAAAATTATGTAATGGAACAAATAGCAGTTTAGATATTTCTAAAAAAACAGGGATTAATCTTAGTACAATTTCTACTTATTTTAATTATCTAAAAAATCAAGGATTAATAATCGGCAATAGAAAACCTAAGCGGACTGTTGATAGTATTGTTATTAATTTAAAGGAGATGAATTGAGGTAACTGGAGTTATTATGGACATAATTTTTATTAATTCACCATTACAAGATTACGGAAAGAAAGCAAAGAAAGAATACTACACCACACCCCCAATTGGGTTAGGTTACTTAGCTACAACTGCCCAAAATTTAGGACATAATGTTAGACTTATTGATTCTGAAGCAAAAGGATTATCCTTAGAACAATCTGTCGATAGTGCATTATCTGAAAACCCTGATTTGGTTGGAATAAATCTTATAACTCCCACCATTAATTTAAGCAAACAAATTGTTCAAGAGATTAAGCAGAAAAGTCCCAAAACTAAAATTATTACTGGCGGAACTCATGCAACAATTAATCCTGAGCAATCTTTAAAATTAATTCCTGAGACTGATATCTTGGTCCGAGGCGAAGGGGAATTAACTTTAACAGAACTTCTTAATAATAATTTTAACCCTCTAGGGGTTAAAGGAATTTCATACTTTTCTGGAAATAAAATTATACATAATCCTGAAAGAGAGAAAATTGAAGATTTAGATTCTTTACCTTTTATTAATAGATATTTTTTTGTAAAAGATCCTTATCAAGAAAATGGAAATTTAAAATCTGTTATTATGGGTTCAAGGGGATGTCCTTATATCTGTAGTTTTTGTTCTGCTCCACTAACCTCTGGCAGAAAAATTAGGACTAGAAGTATAGAAAATATTGTAAATGAAATGGAAATGTTAAAACAGGAATATGGCATTAATTCTGTCCATTTCTTAGATAATGATTTTATTTATAATCAAGATAGGGTCTTGCACTTAGCTGAAGAATTGCAGAAAAGAGATTTAGGGATTAAGTGGAGAGCATTAGCTAGAACAGATATTACTGCAAGATTTGGAAAAGAATTTTTACAGAAAATTAATCAAGCAGGTTGTTATCAATTGGTTTTTGGAATTGAATCAGGAAGCCAAAGAATTTTAGATTCAATTAAAAAAGGAACAACTCCTGAACAGGCAAGAAAAGCTGTTCAATATTGTCAGGAAGTTGGGATAAGAACAAAGGCATATTATATGTTTGGATTTCCAACTGAAACATTAAGTGAAATGAATCAAACACTAAACTTAGCAAGAGAGCTTAATACTGATACTGCTTGTTTTGTTTTAGTTAAGGCTTATCCAGGAACTAAGATGTATAATTCCTTAAGAAAAAAATATGGAGATAAACAGCTTCAAGCATATAATCATTTGCAAGATCAAGTCCCCTTAGATATTCCCAATCAGAATTTTGATAAATATCATATAAGTAATGATTTGTCTTTTTGTGAGGCTAGTCCAAAACAATTAAATGAAATGCTAAGAAAAGCTTATAATCTATATTATCCTAGTGGAAGTAGGAGAAAAATAAAAGTAGCTTAAAATGAAAAAAATATACATAGCTTATAAATTTAAGGATTCTGATCCTGTTTTGTTAAAACAAAAGCTTGAAGAATTAAGTAATGTTGTGGAAGAAACTTTAGGCTATAAAACATTTATATTTTTTAGAGATACACAAGATTGGGGTAAGATTAAAATGCCAATCAAAGAGGTTGTAAAAAAAGCGTACAAGACAATAGAAAAATGTGATGCTCTTCTTGTTGAGGCTTCTGAAAAAGCAAATGGAGTTTATTTTGAGGTAGGATATGCAAAAGCATTAAAGAAGAAAATTATAATTATCCATCAAAAAGGCACAGAAGCCAACTTTTTAGAGGCTTGTGCAGATAAGATTATTGTTTATGAAGATTTAGATGATTTGAGGAAAAAATTAAAATAATTATTAATTAAATCCTATTTAATACCCGGATCTTTTTTTTCTTTTTAGATAAAGGCAATAAGATTCTTAATGAAACCAAAACTATTGGAATTATAAGAAGAAAGGAAAGATAAAAATCTACACCTAGCAACAGAAGAATTTGGAACTTATAGGTTTCTTTTAAGTAATATTAAGCGAATTAAACCTATTAAAGCTAAGGGACAATTAGGTTTTTGGGAATTTGCTCTCAGTAAAGTCTAAAAAGCATAGAAGTTTATTATACCCATGGCTAACAAAAATAAATATGTGGACTTTGTGTCTGATGAAGATTTTTTAAAGTGTGTTAAATGGGTTTGTGAAGCATATCCTACAGATTCAGAAGAAATAGATATGAAAAAATTGCAGAAAAATACTATTGATCCTTTTAAATTAATTTTTGATATAATAAACGGAGAATTACAAACTGATGAATGGATCTCCTCAGAAAGAATAAGACAAAATGACAAAACTATCAATAATCGAATAGGGGAATTCCATCAAAAGTTGTTGGGCAAAGTAAATGGGTGGGTAGATTTAGGTGTTGGAGATGATTCAAAAGTAGATCTCATGAAATCAGATAAAAGCATTTTTATTGAATTAAAAAATAAATTTAATACTATGAATTCAGATTCTACTGATAAATGTCGAGATAAATTAGAAATGGCTGTAAGAAATAATCCCAAAGTTAAGGCTTATTGGGCATTTTTAGTTAGTAAAAACGGAGATTCTGGAGATATTATTTGGAAAAAGGGCGGAAAAAGTGATGAAAGAATAAGAAAGGTTTGGGGAAGTAAAGTATATGAATTAGTTACTGGAGATCCTAAAGCTCTAGAAAAAACTTGGAAAGCTCTTGCTTTAGCAATAAAGGATCTAAGAAAATCTGAATTTTCTATAAATGAAATAGAAATGACAAAACTTTTAGAATTCTTTAATTATGCATTTCATTAAATGATTTTAAAGTCTTGATTATTTCTTTACCTACTTCTTCTGCTAATTTTACAGGCACCGCATTACCAATCTGTTTATATTGAGAAGAAATGCTCCCAGTAAATTCCCAATCATCAGGAAATGTCTGAATTCTGGCATATTCTCTTACTGTAAAAGGCCTAGTTTCTTTAGGATGACACCGTTCAGTTTGTTTTTGTGAAGGGGAAGTTGTTAAAGTTAAACAAGGCTCATCCCAAGAGATTCTTCTAGCCATCCCCCTTTTTCCACCTCCACTATGGAAACTAACCCCCATAAACTCTTTTTTAATGTCTTCTGGAAGATTTATCCAACAACCTCCGGGAGGTACTAAATCTAAAACCTTTTTTCTTTTTTCTGAATATTGTGTACCTACAGATTTAGGAACATCTTTCAAAGCTTCTCTCAGAACAACTACTTTCTCATGTTTTTTTGGATATTCAAATTTAAATCCTTTTTTTGTACCAACAATTAATATCCTCTTTCTCTTTTGAGGAACAGAATAATCTGTTGCGTTTAATACTTTATACTGAATATCATAATGATCTAAGTCTTCTTCCAAAATTCTAATCATAGTTTTCAATGTTTGACCTTTGTCATGAGAAACTAATCCAGCTACATTTTCTCCAATAAATATTTTAGGTTGTATTTCTTTTATAGCTCTAGCAAATTCAAAGAATAATGTCCCCCTAGTATCTTCAAATCCTAATCTTTTTCCAGCATAACTAAACGCTTGACATGGAAATCCTCCTGTTACAACATCTGCTTTTATTCCTTTAAAATCTAATTTTCTCACATCTTCATGAACTATATTCCATTTAGGCCTATTTTTTTTCAAAGTATTAACGCAATCCTTATCTATTTCATTTAAGAACACATTTTTTAATCCCGCTTTTTCCAGCCCGATAGCAAGACCCCCTGCTCCTGCAAATAATTCTACAACCGTAAATTTTTCTTTAGTCATTTAACCTCCTTAAAACTTCAAAAACTCCTTTCTTTTTAAATCTTTGGGCCGTTTATAGTACCTTAGTTAGCACCCTCACATAAACCTTTAACCGCCTTAAATAATAATCCTCCCAATAGAATATAGTATCAACCTACTTATATTCGGGGGGTATCAAAACCGAAATTTACCCAAATTCTACCGTCGAACACCTTAATTTTACATCCCAAAAAGCCAGTATCAAAAATAGCTACTTTTTGAATAAATTAGTAACTTTTCTTTTTATTCCCCTATGGTCAAATGCACTACCAAACTTTTGATATTTTTTCTTTAGATGAAGATTAGTCACAAAGAAAAACCAATTTTTATCAAAATCTGAATTAAGATACTTAACTTTATTTTCAATTTTAGATTTATCCTTCTTAATTAATTTCCCAGTCTCCACTTCAATCCCATATTTTTTACCCTTAACCTCAAAAATAATATCTGCCTTAGCAGTCCTAGGAGTTTCAATCTTATTTGTGAACTTCTTTAAATAATTGGAAATTTCATAAACCCAAATCATATGCTGTGGTGATTCATTCTTGTATTTCTTAACAAAATATTTGTGAAACTTTCCATCGATTCCTTTATACTTAACTTCTCCAAATCTTTTTCTACTCAAATAAGTTTTGTCGCCTTCAGATAAGTCCTTAGATAAATGAACTCTTTCATTTTCATCAACTTTGACATTGACCTTTTTGCCCTTGACTTCTTCTTCAGGTTCTGCCTCAAGAAGCTCATCCGCATTAGTTGTGATCTGTTTATGTTCTTCTTTTGAGGCAACTATTTTCAATTCAGAATGTTCATCTTCCATTAAGAGTATACCTTCACCCACTCCCGCAGTTAGCAATGCAATTCTCTCCACATTACTCAAATGAAAAACTTTCTGAATGCCATCAATTACTGCAGGTTTTTGTCTAAGTAAGATTGTATAAGAAGAATTGGCAAGGGCTGAACGCCCCGCCTCAGAGTTAAGCATACCTTCAACTTCTTGATTAATTAAGAAAAGTCCCATATTGAATTTACGACAAGTCTTCACAATCTCAAAAATATAGGATGCCTCTTCTGCTCTAGACAGCAAAGACCAAGCCTCATCAATAACTAGAAGTTTTCTATTGATATCCTTTTTCATCTTCATGTAAACATAATCAAGTACCAAAAACATAATTGTCGGCTTAACCTGTCTTGGCATATTACCAATATCAAAGCAAACAAAATTATTCTTAAAATCTATATTAGTATGCCTATTCAAAAAAGAGAAAACCCCATCGACATATAGCCGTAGTCGGTTTATTAGGCTTCGTAAGGTAGTTTTCTCGAGATTAATAGCCGTTTCCTCCATTGTCTGTAGAACATTTAACACGTCGCCTAAAATCGGCGGTTCGTTAGCCCAACTCTTCTTATCATTCATATAAATCTCTTTTCTCTCATAAGCTTCGGTCAAAGCCTGATCAATAAATGACTTCTGAGGCTCGGTTAATTGCCCTAACATAACAGGCATTAAATCCATCAGAGAAAGTCTTTTCTCAGCGTAATCGTGCCCCATTAAATCCAAGGGATTAATCATAGTATTGGAAGTTCTAGAAAGATTAATTCTTTGACCCTTAAATTTTTCAACTAAGTTTTTATATTCGCCTTGAGGATCAATCACAATAACTTTTGTCCCATTAAGCAAATGTCTTGTTATGAAAAGTTTTGCCATATAACTTTTCCCCGCCCCGGAACTAGCCAAACACATCCCATTAGAGTTAGATAATTTGAAAATATCTCGAATTATAGGGATATTATTTTTATTTAGTCCAAACCACACACCAGTTTCATCAAACTTAAAGAAGGAAGATGTAAATGGGAAAAATGCCGACAGTGCCGAAGTTGTAATATTTCTAGTCGCCCTTAAAAAATCCTTAGCTAATGGCAAGCAGGATTTGAATCCTTGAATCATCCTAAAGTTTGGCTGTCTTGGAATAATAAGCAAGGAATTAAGTTCGGACTCAATTTTCCTAGCTAGAAGCTTAAGTTCCTTTAAGTTATCTGCCCTACAATTAATATAAAAGCTAATATTGAAAAGTTTCTCGTTTCCCTTCTGTAAGTTTGTAAGAACTGCTTTAGTGTCCTTATATTTTATTTCAAGACTAGGATTAAACTGATTCTTTATCTTTGCTGAATAAATATCCGCCCTTTGCTTTTGTAACTCTCTATTTAATAAAATTAAAGTTTCTTCTATTGGACGGGGAGTTATATGTAGGGAAAAATCAAAGTTCCCTGAGCAACTAACTAATCTGTCCAAAAAGCCTTTTTCAACTGACCTTGGGTATCCATGAGCATAAATTATTTTGTGGAATTTGCCATCGACCTCAACAAAATCTGGAGAATTTTTTATAGATTCGGGTAACATCTTTTTTGATCCAAAAATTTTAGAAAACATCTTCTCTAATTCTGATTTCTTTAGTCGATAAGTCTTAAGATTTAAGCTATGAAGTCTTTCTTCACATAATCTCATTTGAATTTCAAGATCACTAACTTCTGGAATAACAATATAAAAATTCCTATTCATCGCACTATTCTTCTCAATTAAATTTTTCATATGGGATTTATATGAATCAAAAATCTCCCGATTCCTTTCTTCAATTATCTTATTAGCAAGACATCCAAGATAATCCTCTAAGTCTAATGTTTCTGTAGTCATTAAAATTTGAATTGGAAAATCAATTGAATTTAAGAATTTCTGGAAAGATAACATAATTGTCTCCTGCTCCTTCAAGGGCTTTATTCCAAAGTTTAATGAGTCAACTCTCAGAACAGCAATTTTTTTGTTGTCATAATGAATAATATTTTTTTCTATTTTTTCTATTTTAAAAAAATTCTTAACATCATTCCTTTCGGGCTTTTCTTTTTCAATTTTCTTTTCAGGCTTCTCCCCCTTGGGTTTTTGTTTATTCTCTAATTTATCTTCCCTTCTTTTTTCTAGTTCTCCTTGCCTTTTTTCTAGGTCTAATTTTTTTTGTTTCTCAGTTCTTATTTCTCGAAGTTTAAACCAAATATATCCTCTTTTTATCTTTCCACTTAAATCAAAAAACATAAATCCAGAAGCTAGTAATGCCGGAATTGAAGCTAGAAAAACTCTCACATAAATATCTGCATTAATCTTAAACAAAAATGAGAAAACAAAAGGGAAAAATACAAGAGCATAAGCTAATTGTGGAAATGTTAATCCAAAGACTATTTTTTCCTTATACTCTAATTGTTGAGGAATCTCATACATTTTAAGCTCCTGCACCCACAATGCTTACTACCTGACTTACAGGTGTTGCAATTGCATTTGCTGCTTTAAAAATTACAAATAAAGCTAGGAATAATGTAAATAAATTAACAAGGCCAAAGCCCCCAATCATTACTAAGATTTTCAAATTTGAAAAAATTCCGATTTCTAAAAACTTTGAAGAAGCTAAAAGGATAATTGAATAAAAGAAAGGCAATGCTATCAAAACCCCCAGATAATTTAAGATTAATTTTCCATAAGCTTCCAATGGCTCAATAAAGTAAAAGAAAATCCCAATAGCAAAGAAAACAACTCCAACACCTACACAAATATATCTTAATGTAAGAAAAATCAACGTTATTACTAATATTGCAACATAAGGAAGTAATAAAGTCAATTCTAGACCCATATTACTAAAACTATCCAAAGTTATTAAGAAAAAATCTGAAGGGATTGAATTATAGACTACTGCAGTCATTGAAGCCATTATCTCTAAAACTAATGAATAAAGAAAAAAACTTATTTGAATTAGAACCATCATAATTAGAATATTTGCAAGACTTTTCTTGGCTTTTTCCCTTTGTTCTGGAGAATATCCGGAAACTAGAAACCTAAATCCAATAAATAAAAGAAGTATTCCATAAAATAATGAAAGCATGTAGATTATTACAGCCCAGATACTAGCAAATATATCGATATTTACTGGCTCAATCATCAGATTATTAATAAGAATTAAAATTGGTTTAATTGGTAAGTTTAAAAGATAAATAATAAACTCAAATAATTTTTCAACTAAACAAGAACCAAGATTAGTAATCCCGCAAGAGGTCATAAAAATCTTAATAGAAGATAGTATTTTCTAAGAAAAGCATAAACAACATATCCAAAGATTGAAATTGAAGAAAAATCTATTAAAAATGTTTTATTTTCATCACTAATCTTTAAATCTACTTCTTCAAGTTTATTTAATTGAAATGTATCTTCTACTGGTTTATTAAGGATTGAATTAAAATCTCCATCTAATGTTCCACCATTATCAATCATGTCTTGAATTACAGAATCTTTTTCAGATTGAGACCATGGTTGACCCTCAATATAGTTACAAACTTTCTTATTCTCGCCATCAAGAGCAGTGCAATTGAAGGCAGTTGCTAAGGGCAATGTCAAAGCAACTGCCATTAAAAAAATAAATAAAGTTTTCATTTGCATTTTACCTAATCTCCTAAGATCAGATCTACAACGAAAGGTGCAGCCCAGATTACAATTAAGCCGATGATAACATACATCACCATATTCTTGGCTTTCTCTCGTTTGCCCGGATCTGAACCACTTGAAATATATGTAACTCCTGCAAAGAGCATTACTAATCCTGCAATGATGGTTGCTGCATATTTTACAAGATTGTAAATAGTTGTTAGAGGCTTTAGAATCTCTTCAAAATCAGAGTCATCTGCAGCCACAACCATTCCAATTTGCATCAACACAAGCAATAGCAAGATTACAAGTGGAAGGACTTTCAGCGTTTTTGTTTTAGTTTGGTATGGTTTTTGTGCCATTGTAAGGTTTTTTCAAATTCTTTTTTATCAGGGTACTTTGCTTTCATCACAGCAAGACAAGTTTCACATAAATCTTCAAGCTCATCAAGAGGGATACCACAAAGAATACAATTTTTTTTCATGATTGTTGTTGATTAGTTTATTATAAATTAACTCGGAGAAAAATTAAGGGCTAAAAGATAGTTTAAAAAATAGCTATTTTTTCTCTGATTTTTTATAAATACTCTTTGAATAGTTTTTTTATGAAAGAAAAAATTGCAGAAGATATTGGGGAGGAGATCATCTCTAAGCTGAAGGAATTAAATGAACTCTTAAGAGATATTGTCAGGAGAAGACATGAAAAAGAATGCACAAATACATCTTGTATTAGAAACTCCTCAGATTGAGAAATTAAAACGATTGGCGAGAGAAGAAAATACTAGTCTCAACAATTATTGCTTATCTAGGATTTATTTAAAGCCCCAATTAATTATTATCGAGGAAAAATTAAATAAGCTTTTGAAGAAAAATGGAATTGAATAAAATAATTCATGGGGATTGTATTAAGGTTATGCAGAAAATGCCGTGCCGATGTGTCGATTTGATTGTTACAGATCCTCCCTATGGAGATAATGTGGCTTATGGTTGGAACAACAAAGTAATTAAAAACAATGAGAATCCTTTAATTAATTGTTCGGCTTTGGTTGAAATGTATCGGGTTTTGAAATTGAATAGTTCGCTTTATTTGTTTACTAACTGGAAACATTATCCATTTTTGACAGAATTCATCTTAAGATATACTAAGTTTAAGATTAGGCATTTGGTAGTTTGGAAAAAACATAATTTTGGACTTGGGTGGGCTTTTAGGCATCAGTACGAATTGATATTGGTTCTTGAGAAAGGTAGGCCAAAATATAAATTAACAAACTTCTCTGATGTTCAAACTTGCAGCCATATTAATCATAATAAAACTAATCATCCCCATGAAAAGCCAATTGATTTACTAAAGAAAATGATCCTTCATAGTTCTAAGAAAGGGGATCTTGTTTTGGATCCTTTTGCAGGTAGTGGTTCGACTTGTAAGGCTTGTGAGGAGTTAGATAGAGGTTGGATTGGGATTGAGTTGGATGGGAAGTGGATTTGAGGTATTCTATAACTTTCTTAAATCTTCCTTAAATTTTTTGTATTTTTCTTTTTTAGATGCCTTAAGTTTCTTTATTATTTTTGAAGTCGCATTAGAAAATCCTCCCTCTCCAAAGTCTTTCATTAACTCTTCAACATCTTCTCCAGATAAAACTTCTGAGACATCTTTAAAAAAACTATCGTAATTCTCTTCTGAGCTTACATATTTCTTATTTTTATTTCTTAGGAAAAATTGTATTAACCTGAATAAAACTCTTAATCCATTATTTGAAAGAAAGAAACTATCAGCTTTTTTCGTTTTTTTCAAATTACAAAAACTTCTTAAACTTTTTCTCGCAGAAATTAAAATTTTTTTAATTTCCCGATAAGGTTTATCAATTTCTGAAATATTTGTTTGTAGTAAATGATACTTTCCACAGATAAGATTATTTTTCTTAATTGCAGACACTAGTGTTGTTAATGTGATCTTCGCACCTTTAATCTCATTATATCCTAAAAAAATTCTATTTTTTAAAAAAAAGTTTTTATCATTATTTAATTTTTTAATAATTAATACAGCTTGTTTTTCTATAAAAAATTTATCTTTTTCTTCTAAATCAATATCTGCCTTAAGAATAAGTAAAAGATTAGGATCTATTTTCTTTTGTTCAGTATTAATTGTTATGAATGTTTGAAGCTCATCAGTTTTATTTAAATCCTCAAAAGCAACAACAGGGAGATGATGATCTTCCCTTAAATTTTTATCTAATTTTGAAAAACCCATTAACCTATGTTGACCATCAACCACCTTGAATGAAAGATAACTATTAGGCATTTTTATCTTACAAATTCCAGGACTTTTGTCAAAACCTGCACATAATTTTTCACGGCTACTTAAAATAATTGAATTAGGAAATGCTAAGATTTTTTCTTTTTGTATAGCTTCTCTTATCTTGTTAACCCTATTGGGTTTTAGAATTCGTTGATACCCATCTAGAGAGGACTCCTTCTTTCGATAGATATAAGAGGTATTCAATAATTCCTCTGCCGTTGCATGAAATAAAAATGCCATCTTATTACCTAAAGGGATTCTAATAGCATCCTTATCTTCATAATTTTTTTTGAGGGGTTTTAAATCTAAATCAAATAATAATTCATTTTTTGCAAAAGATCCTATTAATGCATATGATTTTATATAATATTCAATATCTTCCCCATAAATTATTTTATTTGTTTCCTCATTGAGGTGTTGAAGGGATGCCTTATTCAATCCAACTTTAGTGCCATTTTCATAAAAATCTACATAGATTCTAATAATTTTAATCTCTTTTTTAATTTTCTTATTTTTTAAGATTTCATTAAGATTTTCTTCAGAAGACCATTTAGATAAAAATTTTGTTATTTTTTCAGATCTGTCTGAACCCTTCTCTTTTCCAACTTCAATTAAAAATAAATAATCATCACCCAAGGTAAAAATCCCATCAATTTCACCTATTTCTTCCCCAGCCCTATAAAATTTAGAATTACAATCGATAAAATTAAAATTAAAATCTAGAAATAACTTGTTTACTTTCTTTTCTTCATTATTCAAGCCCTTGGCTTTTATTTTTTTTAAAGATTCCTCATATGTCTTAATTTCCATCTTAATATCCTGCCTTAATTAAATATTCTTTAATTTTCCCTCTACCCGTAGCATTTGAATTTATTGATCTTGGACAATAAACTATTTTTAAATCATAGCCCTGATCTAAAGGGTATCTTTTCCTTATTGAGTCAACAAAATTATTGCTTAATAAAATTCTTGCTCCAAAATTCCTTACCTTAGAGATAAATATCCTTAATCTTTCACTATCTTTATCACAAAATCTTTTCTCAGTATAATTTGCAAAACTCGTTCTTTTTAATGGGTCGTAACAAGGATCTAAATATAGAAAATCTTTATCTTTTATTTCAGAGATTATTTTTTCATAATCTTGACATCGAATATCCACTCCTTGAAGCAATTTACTCGCAAATAAAATAGTCTCCTTATTAAAAATCTCAGGATTTTTTCTTTTTCCATAAGGAACATTAAACTCTCCCTTAGAATTTACTCTAAAAACCCCATTAAAACAAGTTTTATTCATATATATGAATGCAGCACTTCTATTTAATCCATGAATCTCATGTTCATTGAACTTTTTTCTGATTTTATAATAAAAACTTTCTGAATTGTTTTTCACATAGAATTTAAGAAATTTCATTAATTGTTTAGGATTATCCCTTACCGATTTATAAACATCAATTAAATCCCTATTTATATCTGAGATAACACATTTTTTTAGAGGATATTTCTGTTTTATATAAAAAAACATTGAACCTGCTCCTAAAAAGGGATCATAATATGATTCAATTTTATCTGGCAGATGCGGATCTATTTGAGAAATAAGTCTCCTCTTTCCTCCAATCCATTTAAGAAAAGTTGGAATTTTAATCATAAGATAACTAATAATACAGTATTTTTAAATTTCCCTATTTTAGAATTTGATGAAATATCTAGCTATTTCTCTTACATAATCCTCATTTAATCATTTAAGCAATAACTTTCATCTACTTCTCCAGCACCTCAACCCTTTCTTTCAAAATATCCTTCTCATTTTCCGATTTTACTAATTGCTTCTCAATTTGAGTTTTAGTTAAATTCATTAACATATCTTCTTCGCTAATCGTATTCTCCCTACTTAAAAATTCAGAATAATAATGGAGTTTATTAGATTTATTCCAATCACATTAACTTCTTCCCTTAATATTTCATAAATTTTATACCCTAACAATCTTCAGCAACTGAAACTCTTTAATTATATTCTTCATCTCATCAACTTCAGGCATAATCACATTCATCTGTTTTTCTAACATCTCTACTCTATCCTGCAAGATTTCTTTTTCATTTTCACTTTTAACCAACTTCTTTTCTATTTCAGTTTTTGTTAAGTCGACTAACATGTCATCTTCATTTATTGTGTCTTTCATACCTAGCATACCCGAATAATAATGAATTTTGTCTGATCTTTTCCATCCGAATCTATATTTTAATGCTGATTCAGATTTATATCTCGGTAACCAATAACAGCAAGAGCAGTGCCTAAAATCATACATAGTAAATTCTGAATATTTTTGACCTGCAGGACTTTTTGTGTCACCAAATAATTTTTTGCAGTATTTTTTTAAATAATCATTGACAGTGCTATATTTGATAGGAAATAAATAATCATCTTCTTGTAAGTCATTTACTTTGATGTATTCTTTTATGATTTTTGAAGAAAGCATTAGTTTTATTCTCCTACCGAAAGTCTTACTTACCTCATCCCTAACAGTAAGCTCTCTACAATTATTATGTAGATCGGAAACCTTAATATTGATTAGTTCACTTGGAGCTCTTATTCCCGTATCGAAAAGAAACGTGATAAGGGCTCGATACTTAAAATTAACAGATTCACACAATTTCCATATTTGTTCTTCGGTTAAGTAGACCCATTCCGGCTTTTGTACACTTGTATCAAGGTCTTGAGTTATATCATAAATTTCAATTCCTTTTTTACGATTAACTTTTTGATACCAATGCCAAAATGCTTTAAGTATTCTGACAAAATCCGCAGGATTCTGATATATTCTCCCATCAACTCTTTTAACAACACCATTTTTCATATCAGTGAAAAAGGTGTGCAACTCCCTTTCTTTAATTTTTGTGATATCTTTTGTTCCATAAATGCCTTCAAACTTTTTGCACATAAATATCATTCTTTGTTTTAAGCTATTTAATCGAGTATAACTTCTAGAACCCTTTATGTTTTTGTTTGAAATGTTTAGACCATGCTCCATGTCAAAAATATAGTCTAAAAGGATGTCAGAATTTTCTTTAGATATCTCTGGAATACCATTTTTTACAGATTCTTTCCATAAAAGATATCTTTCTTTATGGTTATATGGATCTACTTTCATTTATTTTAGAAGAATATGCAAATAAAAAGGACATTGTATAAATGCTGTATATTTGCCCAGCACCCATCAAATGCCGACTGTTTTAGGAACGCCCCAACCGGGGATTGAACCCGGATCTTGGCCGCGACAGGGCCATGTACTAACCACTATACTATTGAGGCTTTGAATTTGTTAACTTTCTTATGAGTTAAAAAAGTGTAGAGCTCTGGAGTTCCCAGTTTTCACGGAGTTCCCGTTTGCCCTACAGAAATGAGTATTATTTTCATTATTTAAAGTTTACTACCTGCCTAAAATCTAACTATTTTACAAAAGTATTTTTTACTCTCTTTGATTTAAGCATATATCTTGTCCAGACACCTGCAAAGATAAGCATTCCAAAAATATACGTTGAATCTCCATCAACAAGTGATTCTATGAAAGTTAAACCAAGCACAACCCACAAATAACTAATGAAAAATTTAGGAAAGTTTTTACTTTTTTGAAAAACCAATACTAAACCAAATATTGATAATATTAAACCAATAACGCTTGTTATTGGAAATTCTAATAAAAGAAAAATGCATGAAAGGCCATAAAGAAACAAATTAAATATAGGAAAAATCATCCACCCCCCTAATCCCCTAATTTTTTTTGGTTTTTCTGCTCCAGCCATCTTGCCAGCAAGTCTATCTACAAAACCTTCTTTTTCTGGTTTCTTTCTCATAAAACATACACACAATCAAACCTTAAAAATCTAACCTTAATCTTTTTTGATATTATTAATCCTATTCTGATGAACCGATGTCTTTTTCCTTTTTCTTAAATGATTGAGAAATAGGCTCACCTTCTTCAGCATGCTTAAGATGGTAGGTCATTTGTGAAAAAAGTTCATTTTGTCTTTTACGTTCTTCACAATATAAATCATAAAAGTTTTTACGTTCTTTTTCAATAACTGGGATCAACCTTTCTCCATGAGAATCTTTTTCATGCGCAGGAGTTCTTACATCCTTTAAAGAACCTATATTAAAACCATGTAAAACTGCCAATCTTGCAAGATTCTTTAAATCATTTTTTGGAGAAGAAACACTATGTCCAGTTCCTTTTTTAATAATTTCTCTTAAAAAATAAATTCCTTGATAATTTGCTTTTTCAAACATTAATGCCATTTTATAATTCTCCCACACCCCATATCTGTTAAATCCATAAAATTAGAAAATCCCTTTTTTATCTGTAGGTTTTTCATTCACTTTAAGAATAAGTAATTGTTTCTTTAACTACTTTCTTAGGCGTTTTCTTACCCGCTTTCTTTTTCTTTGCTGTTTTCTTCTTTTTCACAGATTTTTGCTTTTTTGCTTTTTTCGGTTTTGCTTTTTTCTTAGAAGACTTTTTACCTTGAACTTGTTCTCTTAATCTTCTAACTTCTTCAAGCAATGCAACATTGTTTAAACTTAGGTGCTGAATCTTTTCATGCAAATCTGCAATAGAATCATTTACCATAAGCAAATCTTTTTTTACATAACCAAAACTTGCTTGAACATTTCTTTCAAATTGCTCTAGTGTATTTGCCATGTTTATTATATAATTCAGAGATTTATAAACCTTTCCCCTTGTTGTCACTATAAAGTTTATATAACTAAATTTATAAGGCCAAAAACTCTAAAAATATGTCAAAATGGGAGTTTTAATTGAAAAGATTGATATAGGGTCTACTTCAAAAGACGTTTTACAAAGGCTCGAAGAATTAAAAGAATATGGGTGTAGTTATTGGAGATTTTCAATGTTTCCCTTGGAACATTTTAGAAAAAGAAAAAAAATCATAAATTATATCAAAAAAAAGCAAGAACGGATATCTGATAAAACAATTGTTCCTGAAGAAATAGAAAGAATATTATATTCAGATACAGAAAGATTATATCAAGAGATTGTTTCTAAACCTAAATGAATAAATTTAAAACTCTATTCTAAGTCTTAAGATTATGATAAAAAACTTATTAAAAAATAAAAAATCTAAATATGAATTATTAGCTCCAGCAGGAAGCTTTCCTGCCTTAATTGCTGCTATTTGTGCTGGTGCTGATGCAGTATACTTTGGTTTACAAGAATTTTCAATGCGAGCTTTTGCTAAGAATTTTTCTTTTTCAGATTTGCCAAAAATACGAAAAATATGTGATACTCAATCCCCTGAAAAATCAAAAAAAGTTAAAATGTATTTAACTTTAAACACAATAATCTATGATAATGAAATAAAAAAAATAGATAAAATAATTGCAGGGGTAGCACAAAAAAAACTAGTTGATGCAATTATTTGTTGGGACCTTTCTGTTATAGAATTATGTAGAAAACATAAAGTTCCATTTCATATTTCAACACAAGCATCAATATCAAACTCAAAAACAGCAGAATTCTATAAAAAACTTGGAGCAGAACGTGCTATTTTAGCTAGAGAGCTTAATCTAAAACAAATTAAACAAATCTCTCATGTAATGCCTGTTGAAACATTTATCCATGGTGCAATGTGTGTATCTATCTCTGGTCGTTGTTTCACATCTCAATTCATGCAAAATCTAAGTGCAAATCGTGGTGAATGTGCTCATCCCTGCAGGAGAGCCTATAATATAACCGATGAAGAAGGAAACAAACTAAAACTAGAAAACAACAGAGTAATGTCTGCAAAAGACCTTTGTACATTGCCATATATTGAACAACTAAAAAAAGCAGGAATAACTAGTTTTAAAATTGAAGGCAGAAATAGAAGCCCAGAATATGTCTCAACAGTTGTCTCTGTGTATAGAAAAGCACTAGATAAAAAACTTTCAAAATCAGAAATCGCTGAATCTTTAGAACAATTAAAAAAAGTCTATAATCGTGGTTTTAGCTCTGGATTTTATTTTTACAAACCAGGACCAAAAGGATTTTCTACAACAGAAAATGGAGAACAATTAGAGTCAAAAAAATACATTGGTCGTGTTGAAAAATATTTTCCAAAAATAAATGTTGCAATTGTTTCTATTCATAATTCTGGTTTACATATTGGAGACGAAATTTATATTATTGGAAATCAGACTGGGTTAATAAGGACTAGTGTTAAAAGCATGGAAATAAATAAGAAACCACTAAAACAAGCAAAAAAATCTCAACAAGTTGGGATAAAGCTCCCATTATGTAAAAAAGGCGATGAAATTTTTTTGATTCAAACCAAATAGAACCTATCCAAAACCTTATATATTCTAAAGGCCTTTTCAAAACATGGAAAAGATTAAACAGGGAATTCTTGCTATTGCAATTGCTATCATCTTTGTAATGTTTGTAGCGTATGCAATACAAACATTTTATCCTAGTCCAAAATGGGATGATTATTGTGATATTGGACTAGATAGACAAAATATTGAAACACAGCAATCATGTGAATCTGTTGGTGGAAAATGGACAGAATATGGCACTGTTGGAGCAGAAGGAAAACCTCAACCAAAAGAAATAGATAATGAAACAATTCCAGAAGGATGGTGTGATTCTCAATTCACATGTAGACAAGAATATGAAGATAAAAGTGAGTTTTATAATAGAAATGTATTTTTTATTGCATCAGGAATAGGAATTCTTACAATAATCCTTGCATTAATCTTTGCAGTAGAATCAGTTTCAACAGGATTTCTGGGTGGTGGAGTTTTACTCATAATTTATGGGACAATTAGATATTGGGGTGAAATGTCTGATGTTTATAGAACTATAATGTTGGCTATAGCCTTGGGTGTTCTAATCTGGACAGGTTATAAAAGACTAAAATAACCTTATAAATTCTTAAAGAACAATTGATAAGAATGGAATTATAAAAAAAGAGAAAAAATAAAACTATTTAAACAAGAATTCTATACAAAAATTATCAAACATCATAATTATTCCACTTGGCTGGAATAATAGAACCAGCTCCTACGCGGCGGAGCTGGTTCACTTTTAATTTTAAAAATTCTATTAAAACTCTAACTAACCAGACCATAAAATAAGACTAATAACTCCTAGAATAAAAGCATAAACACTAAACAACCAAAAATAATTCTTTTGAACAACAAAATAAAGTAAGTAAATAAATATCCAACTAAGCAAAAAACATAAAGTAAATGCAAAAAGCAAAACCCAAGAGAAATAAAAACTTCCCAATTCTAAGACCATGGCCCCTAATGCCAAAGGAATAAAAAGCAAAAATGAAAATTTAACAGCTTCTTGCCTATCTATTCCTGAAAAAAGTCCAGCAGAAATAGTCATTCCACTTCTAGAAACACCTGGGAATAAAGCTAGAACCTGAAACAAACCAATAAATATTGAATTTTTAATATTCAACTCACGATGATTATGAACAAATTTAGTCATTAATAAAATAATCCCTGTAAAAATAAATGCAATACCAATGAATAACAAAGAGTTTAATGAAGATTCTATTGCATCTTTAAATAAAAATCCAAAAAGTGCTGCAGGGATTGTTCCAATAATTAAAAACAACCACATTTTCCCATACTTTTTTTCAAATGTGATTAACTTATAAATCTCGTGCCTAGTAAAAATCAAAACAGCAAATAAAGAAGCAATATGCAAAATTGTTATTAAAAATAAATCTGGTTTTCCAAGAACATTAGAAAACAAGGCTAAATGTCCAGAACTTGAAACAGGTAAAAATTCTGTTATTGCCTGAATAATTGAAAGCCAAATTTCATTCGCCATTTAATTACATATTTTTTCAATATTTAAATTTATCAATTAAAAAAATTGATTCAATATACTTCTAGAACATATAAACATTTAAAAATATTTCAAGAAAAGGAAATATATGAGCATACCTAAAGAGCACTATGGAGGTTTTAAATTTTGTATAGCAACTCAAAAAAATTCAAAAGATAAATTATACCAATACCATTGTGCAAGAATAGTAAATCAATACAACACCCCATTAGGTAGGGAAGAAATAGTTTTTGAAATTAGTCATGTAAACCTTAGAATAAATAAAGAAATTAAATCCATTTGTAGTGCTTTAAACTCAAAAAAATTATCTCCTGAAAAAAATTCAATAGAAAAATTTCTAAATCTTTTAATAGATGTAAATAATACTCTTCATTAAACTTTATTAATAAAAACTAGTATCTATAAAATAAAACCAAACCGTCTGAATCCCAGATAAATAAACTATCGCCAGCATCATTCCAAATACAAGAATACTGAAACTCGTTTAAACCAGACGTGAGAGTTTCAGAATAAATATGTGATGCACTTTCATCTTTTATTGTTACCTGAATATCTTTATTACAAATATTTTGAAGAATAAGTCTTTCATTATTTGTGCACCGCTGACCTCCTTCGTTATATTTTAATTCTACAAGTTGAATACATGCAAAATTATTTGAGTGCTTCCAAATACCGAGTTCTTGTTCACGAGCATATTGTTCTGCTTTTCTTAATTCTGAATCATAAATATCTTCTTCTCCTTCATAAATATACAAATGAGCAAGACCTTGTTCAAGTAAGGCTTTATTTACAAAAAATCTATCTAAATATAAATAACCTAATTCTCTGCCATAAATATCAATTCCAGTTAGTTCAATCTCAGTAGTCTTATTTAAAACTAAAGATTCTAAATATAATTTAGCCTGTTCAAAATATGGCTGATCTTTTTCAGGAGTATTAATTCCTTTTAGCCTAATTATTTTAAAATCAGAATAATTAGTCTCAACAGTATCTCCATCTATCACTCTTACAACAAAAATCTCATATTTCTCATATTTTCTAAATAATCCTGTTTCAAAATCATCTTTAGCAAGATCATAAAAAAGAATCCCAGAAAGAAGAATCAATAAAAAAATTACAAGAGTTTTTTTCCTAATCTTTAAATTTCTAAGATTTATATTTTTAATAGTTACAACCATAAATAGTCAATAAAGAAAGTATAAAGAAAAGAAGAAAACCGAAGTCAACTCCTTTTCTACCTAACCGAAGTCAGGCAATATTAACAGTATTTACATATATTTAAAGGTTTCGATAATACTTTGGAGGCATATAAAATTTTAAATATAACTTTTTCTATAAAAAAATATGCAATTTAAACATCTTGCACCAATAATTGCAACAATGGTTTTAACTGCTTGTTCTAATAAAAGCATTGATAATAATGTAGAAGATATCCTAAGCAATTCTTATTCTATATTAAATAACCCAGATATAGAATGGAATGTAACTGGTGGTTATAACAAAAATGGATATTCGGTCGGGTTTAATTCAGGAAAAGGGGGAATAAGATTAACTGACCAGGATAATCTAAAACAAGTTATTTTTAAATTTTCAGATGGCACTAATTACCAAAGATTAATGATTTCAACAGGAAATATGGAGACAAATATCTCTACACGTTATACCTTTCCAAAAGATATAGAAGTATGTATTGATGATAATGCTAATGGTTGTAAGAAAAAAATATGTTATCTCAATGAGAGTTATATTCTTGGAAAACCTGCAGCACAAGAAGAATTAGAGAAATATTTGAAAATCCAAGAAACAGCTTTTCAAGAACTTGGACCAGGAACTAAAAATTTTGAAAAAAGATTAAAAAGAAGGTGATCTATTTTAATTGTCACTTCTAAGTGAGGACAAATAGAAAGATTTAAATACTAGTTTTTTCTAAGATTTATATGAAATTAAATAGCTTAATACCTCAATCAAAAGGAATGAGAAATTTAGTAGCAGGACTAACAGCTCTAGGAATTTTAACTGGTATTGCAGACAATACTACCAGGCAAATTCCAAAAGATTCCTCATTGGATGATTCTATCCTAGGAAAATTAGAGTCTAATAAACCAGAATTAAAGATATATGAAGAGAAAAGAGATAATATAGATTTATATACTATTTTTTTAGTTGAATCTAATATAGCTTATCATGCTTCTAGGTCTATTCAAGACGGCAAAACAAATATAATTTTAGGTACACAATACTCTCCAAATCCCTCAGAATACAAAACAAGAGATGTTGTTTTGGAAAGAAAAGGGGATACAATAAAAAAGACAGATTATCTAAACGCAACAACTCCTGAAGATAATGAAACAACAAGAGAAATTGATAATAAAGAATTTTCAGATACAGAAAAAAGGATAGAAAAATTAAGAAGTTTAGATAGTCTAAAAAGATAATTTTAATAAATAGTTAAACTAATTTTAATTAGCTTCTATACAGGTTCTTGTTTGAGAACCAGAACCTTCTATATACCATTTATCTGGAATTGGAACACAGCTTATTGTTGCTGTTGCTGTTGCCTTAGCGAGCCATTTAGCACCAAACCATGCATCTTCAAATTTAATAGAATAATCATTAATCTGTACATTCCAAGTAGTTCCTGGAGTATCTTTACACAGTTTCTCACCTTCATCAGATACTTGAACCCATAATTTAGAAAAAGCTAATCCTCCTGCAGCATGATATGATTTTAATTTAGTATACCCTGGCCAAGGTACTGGAATACCTTTAGTCCATGTATCTTCCCCACTAACTGTTATAGTTTTTGGTTGAACTGTACGAGCCATATCCCCAGAGGGTTCAGTATAAACTGGTCTCATTATGGGATTATCTGTGATAAATTTATTTGGATCTTCTTCAATTACACAGTCTAAATCCTCTGAAGAATCTGGAGGAGGACACCAACCTTTTGCATCATCTTTTTCAAACTGGTCTAAAATCCCCAAAATAGCATCTCTTCCAGTAGTTGAAATTTTTCCAAACATTCCCCCCAACTCTTTTTTATCTTCCTCTTTATTACTAATAATAACATAATCATTTTTAAAATTAGAACCTATAGAAACTGCATAGCAACTTTCTTTTTTCTGACATTGTCCATTTAAACATCTTTGACCCTCAGGACATGACTGCTCAGAATAACCAATATATTTACTATCAACATTATCTTTTGTTTTATATCCTTCTTCACTAACTTGTTCTTCTGGTGCTAATTTAAATAGTCCCCTAATAATGTTTCCCACAATACTAGTAGACATTATTTTATTATCTTCTTCTAATTTTTTTCTTTCATCAAATTCATTATCCTTCCTATCTGGTACCACTGGTTCTTCAGCTCTTTCATCAGTATTAATTACCTTACAATAAAATTCGACTAAATTTCCATTATCTCCACAGTAGTCTAATGCCTTCTCTCCACTATTTTTATCAGTTACTAATCCACGATTACTAATTATAATCCCATTATCTGTATCCTTACAATTTATTGAATTTCCAACATTAATTTTAGTAACCTTCTCACCTGGTTCTCTTGAAATAACTGCACTCACAGAATATATATTAATAAAAATAATAATAACCAGTATTAATACCAAAAACACTAACAAGACTCTTTGTTTCATACAAAACACAATAAACAGATATTAATAAATGTTTTTAAAAAAATCTCTCAGAGCCGGGCATCACAACATTTAAAAACAAAAAATGTGAGTTCATAGTATGTCAAAAGTAAGAATCAAACTACAGAGTGTTGATATTGGTAAACTCAATGAAGTTATGGAGATAATCAAACAAATTTCAAGTTCAGCTGGAACACCAATTTCAGGACCAATTCCATTACCAACAAAGAAACTTAAAATTACAACTCGTAAAAGCCCTTGTGGAGACGGAACAGCTACTTTTGATAGATATGAAATGAGAATTCACAAAAGAGTAATTGACTTATCTGCAAATGAAAAAGTCCTTCATAGTATTATGAGAATGCATATCCCAAGAACTGTTTCTATAAAAATAGAAATGTTAGATTAATCTCATAACCATAACAATAGATTCTAAAGTTTCCTCAAGATTTATAAATTAACTTTTTCTAAAATGAATAAGCCCGCATCGCATAATGGTATTGCACCGGTCTAGAAAACCGGGCCCTTTGGGCATCCCCGTTCGATCCGGGGTGCGGGCGTTTAATTTTTTAATTAGATGAATTGATTATAAAAAAACATAAAAATATTTATAAATACTAAAAACTAGAAAAGAATATGATAAAAAGAGCAACTATAAATGGGGTGTTTATATTATTACTCATAGTCTCATTATTTTCTATTGTGAGTGCAGCCTCTTCAGAGATTACTATTAAAGTTTCATCCAAAGATTATAAAATTTCTGCCAGAGTGATTAAACCCGGAACTACAACCTTCATTGATAGTTTTCACAAATATCCTGAACCAACTGGAATTCTTGTACAAGGCATATCTACATTAGAAGAAGAATTTGAAATAGACTTAAGGTTACTGTTTAATGGGGAAGAAATTTACCGAGAGATATATGGGCCATATATAACTGGTGAACCAGTAACCATTGATTTAACAAATTCTAAAGAAGAAAGTGAACCCGAACCAGTAGTTGAACCCGAAGTTACAGAAACAACAACAGAGGAAGTAACTATTGTAGAAGACACAACAACTGATTCTGAAAAAACAGATAAAGAAGATGGAATTTTAATAACAGGTCTTGCTGTTGCAAAAGATAAATTTGGAATAAAAAACATTATCTATGCAGGAATTGGTATAATCGTTCTTGCTATAGCATTAACATTATTATTCATGAGAAAAAAGATATTCAAACCGAGTTCAAAAGTAGAGCCGACCACACCACAAAAAGAACAACCGAGTTCAATTAAACTATCTGAATTAAAACAACAACAAACTGAAGGCAAAAAACAAATGTCAGAAGCAGAAGAATTAAAAGATGCAGAATCAAGATTACAACAAGCTCAAGAATCAATGAGACAAGCTAGAAAAGAATTAGAAGAAATTAAAAATAAAGATGATAAAATTACTGTAGCTCAAAAAAGATTTGAGCAAGCTAAGGCAGAACTTGAAAGAGCTAAGGCAGAACAACAAAGTCAAAAACAAATACAACAAAACCCTCCTCAGCCAAATAGAACTCAACCTTCTTCAAATCAAAACAACCAAAATCAAAACTAAATTATTCTTCAATAATTATAAGATTTTCATTAACAAATATCAACAGCAATATAATTTCTCTGCCTTTTCTGGATTTTTACCAAAAGGATTTCCTGTTTTTCTAATATTCTTAATCATCTCGTTATTCTCATTTAAACCCTTATTCTTCAAAACCAAAACTTCACGAGATTTTTTGATTGCTTCACAAATTTTTATATCTAGGGAGCAAGTTTTTTCACAAGCTTTACAAAGATTACACTGAAATACAACATCTTCAATTACTTCATTACTAAGCATAGATACTTTCCCACGTGGTGAAAAAAACTCTTCTCTAAGAATTTTAAAAACAGGACATTTAGATTTACACATTCCGCAATTTATACAAGGTTCTAAAATCTCTTTAATCTCTTCAGTAATATTATGTGCCTGTATCTTATCTTGCTCAGATATTTTTGTTTTTACCATTTGTTATAGTTTAAATTATCTTACCGGGATTAAATTTATTTTCTGGGTCGTTTCTTTTCTTGACTGAAATATAAAGTTTCTTTGTTCCAACATCTAAGAACTTTTTCTTTCCTAAACCAATTCCGTGTTCTCCACTAACTTTTCCACGATTTCTCAGGATAAATTTCATCATTTCATCGATTTTTCCAGCCTGAACTTGTTCTTGTGTAAACCTAGGATGAAGAATTCCAACACCCAAATGTCCAAAAACAGGAATTTTATTTTTCTCAAACCAATCAATGATTATTTCAAATTTATCTAAATAAATTTGTGGGTCTTCAAGATATAGGTGGCCGTGTTTAGAAAGTGTAGGTCCAAATGTATCTCTTGAATTTATAAGATTCTTATAATCTTGCCCGGTAATATTCCCTTCTTCAGATTCATATTCTATCATCAGATAATATTTTTCTCCAAAACCAAGAATATATGCAGCCGATTTATTAAAAAATTCTATCATACTAACAGAAGAATTTCTTTTTAATTCTCTTGTTTTGTCAATTATATCTGAAATCTTTTCTGTTGAGAATAATTCTGCAGTTCTTTTTTTTAATTCTACCAAATCTAAACAAGCAGTAATAATAATTCCAGTAATCCCTTCTAATCCTGCAAAATCGCTTAACTCTACTTTTGATTTTTTTTGAACCTGGCCATTATTATCAACTATCTCAATCCACTCAACCCATTTTGAAGTTCTTCCGTATTTCACAGCACGATTTCCCACCGCATCAGTAGCAATCATTCCACCAATAGTACAAACTGAATGACTTGAAGGATTTATTGGAAATTCTAATCCATACTGCATTAAAAATCCATTAAGTTCATCTAAGATCATTCCTGATTGAACAACGATCTTTTTATGTTTTATATCAAAATCTAAAATTTTATTCATTTTTGACATATCAATTACAATACAATCTTGACCAGAAGGAACAGCCCCCCCAGACAGTCCTGTTCCCGCGCCCCTTGGAACAACATTATTATGAGATTTCACAGCAAGACTTATCTCTGCAACACTCTTAGGGATTAATACTTCAAAATTACCATTACTACAAGAATCTCCTTTAATCTGACTTGCATCAGATTCATAAGCAATATTTAATGATTTTGTTTTTTTAGCCATCTTTTTAATTGTTAATTTTTTTCCTCTTATTTAAAAAAGGGTTTTTATCTTTTATTGAATCATCACATTCTTCCCATTCCTCTAAGAGATCATCTACAAGATTATCTAAAACATCTTTTGGGATTTTTCCTTCCCTTGAAGAATTTTCTATTTTTGGAGTCTTGTTCTGAGAATAACCTTCTTCCTGGGGATTATTATTGTTATTATTAAAATTATAATTTGGTGCCATTATTTTTTCCCTTCTATTTCATTTAATTTTCTCAAAACAAAAGATGAAAACTCCTCACTTTTATCTGAAACAGATTTAAAATTAGCAGAACACAAACCACACGGAGAGATAATCTTTACAGCATCTACTGGAAGGAACTCTATTTTCTTTTTTGCAATGTCCTTAGCAAGATTTTTAAAATTAGCTCTAACACCCCCGCCTCCGCCACAACAAATCGATTCATCTCTATTAAAATAAAATTCTTTAATCAATCCCCCCAAAATTGAAATAACTTTTCTAGGTTCTTCATAAATTGCTTCTTCTGAAGTGTGAGCATAACGCCCTAAATGACAAGGGTCATGATAACCAACAATTTCTAATTCATCAAATTTGAATTTTTTATGTTTAAGTTTATTATAAATAGTAATTGTAGCATGTTCTACTTCAATATCCCACCCGTGAACCAACTTAGGATAAATTTCTTTAAACATATGATAACAAGAAGGACAACTAGTAATAATCTTAGTGATATTCTTTTTTTTAAACAATTCAAAATTCTTCTTTGCTAAATCCCTTGCATCTTTTCTATAACCTGCATTTAAAACAGGCAGCCCACAACAAAATTCATCATCAGACAAAAGAATAAAATCAATTCCAAGCCTATTAAAAATCTCTTTATAATTTTCAAATTCTTGTTTAAGCACTCCTTTTAACAAACATCCTGGATAATACAATGTATTACTTCCAATTCCTTTTAACCAAGATACAATACCCATATCTAATAAATAAAATAAGCCTATTTAAGATTAATTGTAATTAAATAAAATTAAAAAAATAGAATATATGCTCCCAATGCAATAAGCACAATTCCTGCAGCGAGTTTCATCCATTTTCTTTCACTAGAGGTCCATTTCTGTAAAATCTGAGGACTTGCACCACGATAAATCAAAAATGTAAGAATAATCAATGGCAATATAAATATAATATTATAGATTAAAAGATATCCTAATCCAAATGTCTTATTAATAGACATCATAGTTAATATTGCAATATAAATTCCCCCGGTACACGGTAATTCAAAAAGACTTACAACTATCCCTAACAAGATCATTGCAGGAATAGTCCCTTTTTTTATTATTCGTTCAATCAGAGGTTTTACACTTGGGGAAATTTGTAAGGATGGTCCAATCTGTGGAAGAAAAACATCTTTAAGCTGCCACAAACCTAATGCTAAAACTAAAACACCTGCAGAAATATAGATATAATGGGTGATAGATGTGAAAGATTGAATTACTTTGAATAATCCTAAACCTGAAAAAAAGTAAACAAGAAATACAACAAATGTATAGATTAAACCTGCTCGCAAAGCACGTTTAGAAGATCCAATTTTTAATAATGAAATCATTAAGAAAATCAACACACCAAATGCGCAAGGATTAACAGAATCAACTAAAGCAGCAATAATTAAACTTCCAAGAGTTATTTTTCCAGCATAAGGATCTATAGGAGATATATTCCCATTTCCATCACCATTACCTTCTCCACAAATTTGAATTTTTAATTCTAAATCATTTATAATTGGACCATCTCCAATTAAATAGGTTAAATTAACTCCGCAATCAATTACTAAAAAAGGCACTCCCCTCTCAGTTGTCCTAAGACCAACCAATGAAGAATATTCATTGAATTTTTCCCTACCCAATTCATCATGATAGATTTCAAATTTTTCCAAGTTAATATCATCTAAGTTTGAAACTTTTTCTAAAATTCCTGATTCTGCAACCTTAGCGCAATGAGTACATCCATCTCCATAAAAATAATAAATATTTGTTTGATTAACACTGCTATTAACTATGTCTTCAGCACCAACTAGATTAACAGTTAAAAAAACAGATAATAACAAAAACATAACGGTAGATATTTTTCCTAATGTCATCTTATTTACTAGAAAAAGATATTTATAAAACTTAAGGTGAAATTAATTACTAATCTTAGGCCCAAGGAGCATGACCAAATTGAACAATTAAATCAGCCTCTGTAGAAGGAATATCACATGCACCAAAACAAGAACCTAACCATATTGAAAATATTGCTCCATTAGATATTTTGTCTTGTAAATAATCTACAATGACAGTTGCATAGAGTTTAAAACCATCCGGTAATTGAATTAAAATCTTTGGATTTTTCTTATCTAATTTTTCTATTGATTGAACAAGTTTATCTAACTGCAAATCATACTTCTTTTCTATATCATCTAAATCAATTTTCATAAAAATATATATTTTCTAGTGTTTTAAAGATTACTAATCAAATTTTAAACCCTAGATTAAACTGCTAAGTAATTTAGAAAAAGAAAAAGAAAAAAATTCAAGATAAATTAAAGAATTAAACTCTATTCACAATTGCTAAGACAACACTAACTATTGTTAAAATAACAACAATCCATCCAGCAACAGGCACTACTGCTTGAACATATGGAACAGTTAAAATTCCTCTAACCATACCAAAACCAACAGCAAGACTTACTAGAACTCCGGTTATCCAAGTAACTAGATTAAGTAATTTGTCTACAGCACTTCCTTTTCCCATTTTATACCTCCTTTAAATTTAAAAATAATTTACATAATTATAACTCAAATTGATTATTTAAATATTTTGAATTTTATAATCTAAGAAGATTCATCCAAAAGCTTTTAATTAGGTATTTTCTTGGTTTATTTATGAAAATCAGACAACCGATTATAACAGTAGCCGGCCATGTAGATCATGGAAAAACAAGTATTTTAGATAAGATTAGATGTAGCTCTGTTGCAGAATGTGAGGCCGGAGGAATTACTCAAAAGATTTCTTCAACAATAATGCCAAAAGAAACAATTCAACAGAGAGCTGGAAACATCTTAGAAAAGTTTAAAATTCCGATTGAAATCCCCGGATTTTTATTTATAGACACTCCTGGACATGCAGCATTTACAAATCTTCGTAAAAGGGGTGGAAGTTTAGCAGATATTGCTATACTCGTTATAGACATAAATGATGGTATAAAACCTCAAACAGCAGAAGTATTACAAATCTTAAAAGCAAATAAGACTCCATTTATTGTTGCATTAAATAAAATAGATAATATCTCTGGATGGAAGACTTCTCAATCTCTTTTAAGTTATGAATCAGTAGAACATCAAGCTATAAATGTTAAAGAAAATTTTGATGAAAAATATTATACTATTGTTGGAGCCCTAAACACCCATGGTTTTAACCCAGAATTATACTATAAAATAGAGGACTTTACAAAAAATCTAGCAATAATTCCTTGTAGTGCAAAAACAGGAGAAGGTATTTCTGAATTACTTGCAATGCTTGTAGCATTAAGTCAAAAATTCTTAAAACAAAGAATAGAATTAAAAAATAAAGATGGGAAAGGAGTTATAATTGAAACAAAAAAAGAAAAATCAATTAATTATTTAGACTGTATTTTGTATGATGGAGGATTAGACATTAAAGATGAAATTGTGATTGCAAGTTTAGACAAACCGATTCTTTCTAGAATCAGAAGCTTAGAACAAGCTAAACCTCTTTCTAAAGGATACCAATCTGCTAAAACAGTTCAAGCAGCTGCAGGAATAAGAATACAGATTACATCTAAAGAAGAAATATTGCCTGGAATGCCTTTCCAAGTTGTTAAAGACCAAACACAAATAGAAAAAATAGAAAAAGAATTCAAAAAAGAAATATCTGAAGAAATAAAAACAGATAAATCAGGAATAATTATTAAAGCTGAATCTTTAGGAAGTCTAGAAGCTCTTTTATTTTTATTAAAACAAAAACAGATTAAAGTAATAAAAGTAGGTATTGGGGATATTAATAAAAAAGATTTGTATCAGGCAAATGCAAGTCCTGAAGAAGACAAAGTAATATTAGGTTTTAATGTTAGTTTAGATGAAGAATCAGAAGAAGAAGCACATAAATTAAAAAATATAAAAATAATCTCAAACCCTGTAGTCTATAAAATTATAGAAGACTATGAAAGATGGAAACAAGAAAAGTTACAAGAAATTGAAAGACAGAAACTAGGAGAATTAAATTCTATTTTCAAATTAAATGTTTTAGATTTTGTTTTTAGAAACTCAAACCCTGCAATATTTGGGGTTAAAATTGAGTCAGGAAAATTAAAACCAGAAACACAAGTTATTAATTCATCTAATGAAAAAATAGGAAGAATAAAAGGAATTCAAGAAGATAAATCCTCTGTAAAACAAGCTGAATCTGGAAAAGAAGTAGCAATATCTATCCCAGGAGTAAACTTTGAAAGGCAATTAAAAATAGGGGAAAATCTTTATTCAGATTTAAGTGAATCTCAATTTAGAAAGTTCAAAGAACATAAATATCTTCTAACTAGAGATGAAGTAAAAACCCTTCAAGAGATTTCTCAGATTAAACGTGCCCAAAATATAACTTGGGGAGTCTAACACTCTTCTCAAAACCTTTAAAAACATCTTATACCTATTATAAATATGCCCAAGGCAAAGAAAAAAAAGGTGAAAAAGAAAGTTTCTAAACTAAGAATTAAGAATGTAAAAAGTTCTAGTAAAAAAATTGAATATAATTCTAGTCCTATGAAAGGAATAATGTATTGGACTCCAAGAGTTCTAGCCATTTTATATGCACTGTTTATAACTCTTTTTGCATTAGATATTTTTTATGAAACTTTCACATTTTGGCAAACAATTGTTTCATTATTAATTCATTTAATCCCAACAGGAATTTTATTATTAATCTTATTTATAGCGTGGAAATGGGAATATGTTGGCGGAGGCCTATATGTCCTTCTTGGAATTGGTTTTACACTTTTCTTTGAAACCTATAAAAGTCTTATGACTTTCTTAATAATCTCCTTGCCAATAATTGTTATAGGATTGTTATTTATAGTTAATAAAACTCTAAGAAGAAGATAAATGATCTCAATTTGGTTATATGATCTTATACACTTATTTTAAATATTTTCTAAATCAACAATATGGAAACCTTTTCCAGACAATTCCCAATTTAAACAAGAACGAGTTCCATCTGCATGAATAATACTAAGATCCTCGCTAGCAATAGGATCTCCATATATATCCGTTTTATAAACTGTATCTAGCATTTTCTGATAGTTCTTTGATATTTTTGAAATTTCTTCCATAACTTTGCAAGAGAAAAACTGGTTTTATAAATCTTAGCATATATTACTCAAAACCTTTAAAAACCCTCTGAACAACAAATTAATATGCCTTTTAAAATTAATATATCTGATAAAGGAAAAACCTTAAAATTAGAACAAGAAAGTGAAAACCTAATTGGAAAGATAATTGGGGAAAAAATTCAGGGGGATGAAATCTCTCAAGATTTAAATGGATATGAATTGGAAATAACTGGAACTTCTGATAAAGCCGGATTTCCAGGACTCCCAGACATTAAAGGACCTAGATTAAAAAAAGTCCTACTTAAAAAAGGGATGGCTATGCACAATAAAAGAAAAGGCATAAGATTGAGAAAAACTGTTAGGGGAAATGAGGTTTCTTTAGATACTGTTCAGATTAATATTAAAGTTTTAAAACCAGGTAATAAAAAGTTTGAAGAACTTTTAACTCCAAAACCGGTTGAAGAAAAAAAGGGCGAGTAAAAAAACAATTAGTTTATAAATAATAAATTCTAGTTATATTTATGTGGGGTGATTCGTTTTTACAAGGTTTTGATAATTTTCAGAATTATATTGGTTCAGGAAATAGTATCCTAGTCGTCTTAATATTCTTTACAGCACTTATTGTTATTTATTCTATTTTTATTTTCTATTTTTATAAATTTCTAGCTAAAAAAAATATAATAGATTTAAATCTAAATCAATATAATTATTCTAGTAGTCCATTTCTTGAAAAGTTTCTTGCATCAGTATTTTATATTGTAGAATACATTGTTATTCTTCCAATAGCCACTTTCTTTTGGTTTACATTCTTAGCATTATTTCTATTAATACTCGCGGAAAGCCAACCAATTTCAACAATATTATTAATTGCTGCAGGTTTAGTTGCATCAGTAAGAATCACATCGTATATTAATGAACAGCTATCTCAAGATTTGGCAAAAATGTTACCTTTCACATTAATAGGTTTATCATTAACTCAGCCAAATTTCTTTAAGATGTCTTCATTTGTACAAGGAATAAATGAAATTCCCTCATTAATTACCCACATCCCCTATTATATAATCTTTATAATAGCTATTGAATTCTTAATGAGAATTGCAGATTTGTTTATGAATCTTTTTTCAACAGGCGAAACTGGAACAGAAGATGAAGACGATGATTAAATCTGAATAAAAATAGCATCAAATTTATATACCCTTTCTTAAGTATTATTTTTATGACAAGAGAAGAAGATATTAAAGACCTACAGTATCAAATAAGAAAAATCGATGGGCAGACCAGAGGATATAGGATTGGATGTAGACTATATGGAATCATGGGCCTAACCATCTCTATCCCTGCAACATACTATTTTCCTTATTTAGCACCAATAACAATCCCATTTTCAATAGAAATGATTGGAGATATAATAACCGGAAAACACCACTTTATTTCTTATAGATTATTTAAGGCACACCCAAAATATAAATTAGAAAAATTACTTACTGAACAACAAAATTAAAATCTTAATTAGGAGCAACATCACAAAAATCTAACATAACCTTTTAAAACACTAATTCTATGGAATTATATGGAAAAAACTAATGAAGCAAAAGAAATATCAGAACAAAAAGCAATAGATTTTTCAAAACTACCAACAATAAATGTCGGCATAGTGGGACATATTGATCATGGAAAGACAACTTTGTTGTACAAATTATCTGGAAAATGGGCAGATACACATTCTGAAGAATTGAAAAGAGGAATTACAATAAAACTTGGTTATGCAGATGCCATAGTCAAACAAGAAAAAGATAAACTAACAGTAGACAAAAATAGTAAGGGTACACCAATAAAATATATCACTTTTGTAGATGCTCCAGGACATGAGATGCTTATGGCAACAATGCTTTCTGGCGCAGCAATTATGGACGCGGCAATTCTTGTTATTGCTGCGAATGAAGGAATAAAACCCCAAACCAAAGAACATCTAGTTGCTTTAAAGGTTAAAAATATCAAGAATATAATTATTGCACAAAATAAAATAGATTTAGTTTCAAAAGAAGATGCAATAAAAAATTATAAACAAATTCAAGAATTTGTAAAAGGAACAATCGCAGAAAATGCACCAATAATTCCAATATCTGCACAGCAAGGGATTAATATAGAAAATATTTTAGAACAACTTTGTAAAATAGTTGTAGAAAAAAAAGATGAAAAAAAGAAACCCCTATTTTTTGTGGCAAGAAGTTTTGATATAAATAGACCAGGAACAGAACTTGAAAAACTTCATGGAGGTGTTCTTGGTGGAGCTTTAAAGCAAGGAACACTAAACGTTGGAGATACAATTGAGATTAAACCAGGGTATAGTTATCAAAAACAGAAACAGTATCACTACAAAACTGTTAAATCAAAAATAATATCTATGAAAAAGGGGGAATATTCTATAACTCAAGCAACCCCTGGCGGAAGTCTTGCAATTGAAACAGGATTAGATCCTAGTTTAACAAAAGCAGATGCTCTTTCAGGTTGTATCCTTTCAACAGAAGGAAATTTAGAAGACATAACAGACAACATTCAAATAAAATTCACATTATTCAAAGAGATTTTTGGAACAGGTAAACATGAAAAAATAGAACCGATTAAAACTACTGAATTATTAATGTTAAGTGTAAATACCTCAACAACTGTCGGTCAAGTCCATAAGATAAACCCAACGAAAGATGAAGCAGAATTAGCCCTTAAAATTCCCATAGTTCCATTAAAAGGAGAAACCTTGGGGATTGCAAGAAATATTCGTGGACACTGGAGATTAATTGGATTTGGAGAGATTCTTTAAACTGCCGATTTATTTTTTATATTTCAAATTGATAAAATTTATAACTATTGAAAATATAGATAATTATGGAAAAATTTGTAGGTGATAATAATTCTCAAATCAACAGTAATAATCCTAATGAAAAAGGATTAGGAAAAAAATTAGTAAAAGTAAAATTTCCAAAAGAACTTATCCCTACCCAGAAAACAATGTTTGTTTTTGAAGTTCTTTTCATTTTAGTTTTAATTTTAGGTTTCACCCATATACCCATGGATTCTCTGTTTTCTGGAAATTTAAATTTTGAAATAAACATTGGATGGCCTGTTCCTTTTTTTCAATTGAATATGGATGCAGAAGAAGTCCCAGATAATATTTCAATAATCCGATGGGGAGGATTAATAATTGATTCTATCGTCTATTTGTTAATTGGTTATATAATTGATGTTATGATAAATATCTCTTGGAGTAAAGTATTTGAAAAAGAAGAAGTAAAAAAACATAAAAAGAAACAAGTTCAAGACAAAACGCCAAAAAAATCAGCACTACATAGTCTATATCTGACATTTTTCCCAGAAAAAGAAGAAAAAAAGATAACTGAAAAAGATATTTTATAACTGGATTCTTTTTAAAATAATTAATTTTTACTCACCACTATTCAGAACCATTCAAAGCATTTTCAAGAACAGGAACACTAACTAAATCTGTAACACTGTCTCCTTGTTGGAGCTTGATTATTCTTACACCTTGAGTAGCTCGACCCATCACTCTAATGTTTTTTGTAGTTGTTCGAATGACTATTCCTTTTGCTGTTGTAACAATAATTGTATCACCTTCTTTTACAGATTGACTTGTGATAACTTCTCCTGTTTTATCTGAAACTTTAATATTGATAACACCCTTACTAGCCCGAGATGTTAATCTATAATCAGAAATCTTAGTTCTCTTTCCATAACCATTTTTAGTAATAGTTAAAATTGAAAAACCCTCTTGATCTTTTCCCTCTGGAAGAACTTCTAAAGAAACAACCTCATCATTCTTACCAAGCTTAATACCTGCAACGCCATAACTTGAACGACCCATTGCTCTAACTTGATTTGAATTAAACCTACAGGCTTGTCCAAGTTTCGAAACAAATAAAACTTCTTGTTTATCTTTTACAGGTTTAACTGAAATTAAAACATCATCTCTGCCTTCCAGATTCATTGCTTTTATACCACCTTTCCTAGGAGAATCAAATTCAGAGAGTTTTATCTTTTTTATTTGACCTCTTTTAGTAGCCATTAATAAATAATCTTCAAATTTCTTTACAGCAATGACAGATGAAACAACTTCATTTTTTAAAGAGAGCAAATTAACTAATGCTTTTCCCTTACCATATTTTGCAATTTCAGGAATCTCATAAGACTTTAACCAATGAACCTTTCCTTTATCTGTAAAAAACAAAAGATAATCATGAGTAGAACAAGTTAATAGCTCTTTAACAAAATCTCCTGTTGCTAATTCTGTTCCAATAACCCCCCTACCACCCCGATTTTGTTCTTTATATTGTTTTAAATCAATTCTTTTAGCATAACCCTTATCTGTAATAGTTATAACTACTTCTTTTTTATCTACTAAATCTTGTTCTTTAAATTCTTTAACACTATTAAGGATCTTTGTTCTTCTATTGTCACCATAATTCTTTTTTAATTCATTTAAATCCTTCTTAATCAGTTTTAATATTTCTTTTTCATCACCAAGGATTTTCTTTAATTCGTCTATTGTTTTTTTCAAATCTGCTTCTTCTTTTTTTAATTTATCAAATTCAAGAGAAGTTAATTGTTGTAATCTTATCTCTAAAATTGCTTTTGTCTGTTCTAAACTTAATGAAAATTTTGATTGTAAATTTTGAGATGCTTCTGTAGTTGACTTAGATTTTTTAATTAATTTAATAACTTCATCAATATTTTTCTGTGCTATTAAAAGACCAAGAACAATATGTAGTCTTTTTTCAGCTTTGTTTAAATCAAATTCAGTTCTTTTCCTTATGATTTTTCTTCTATAATCAACATAATATTTTATTATCTTTTTTAAGTTCATTAATTCAGGGTGTCCATTCGCTAAGGCTAGCATAATTGCATCAAATCTTGTCTGAAGTTTTGTATATTTATACAACCTATTTAATGTAAATTTAGAATCCGCTCCCTTTCTTAATTCAATTACAATTCTAACCTTTCCTTTTGCACTCTCATCTCTTAAATCAGAAACATCTGGTAGTTTTTTATCTCTAACAAGATTTGCAATTTCAACCACTAGAGAAGCCTTATTAACTTGGTAAGGTATTTCTGTGATAATTATGCTTGTTTTATTTCTTTCTTCTATCTCTGTTTTCCCACGTAGAACAAGTCTACCACGGCCTGTCTTATAAATCTGTTCAATATCTCCAGTCACAGAACCGCCTGTTGGAAAATCAGGGGCCTGGATTTTTTCAATTAATTTTTCTATAGAAATTTCAGGATTATCTACATATTCTAAAATAGCATCGCAAGTATCATTTAAATTATGTGGCGGAAGATTTGTGGCCATTCCAACAGCAATTCCAGAACCTCCGTTTAATAATAAATTTGGAATTTTTCCAGGCATTATTTCTGGTTCTTCTAAACTATTATCAAAATTAGGAAGCATTTTAACTGTTTTTTTCTCTATATCTTGTAAGATTTCTTCAGAAATCTTTTCCATTTTTGCTTCTGTATATCTCATTGCAGCAGGAGGGTCACCATCCATAGAACCAAAATTACCTTGGCCCTTTACTAAAGGATAACGTAAAGAAAAATCCTGAGCCATTCTAACCATAGCATCATAAACAGCAGTGTCTCCATGCGGATGGAATTTACCTAAAACGTCCCCTACAATTCTTGCAGATTTTTTAGTTTGTTTTCCAGCTTCTAAACCCATTAAATGCATTGCCCATAAAATACGACGATGAACTGGTTTTAATCCATCTTCAACAGATGGGAGAGCACGAGCAACAATTACAGACATAGCATAGTCTATGTATGCTTTTCTCATTTCCCCAGATATTTCAGCATCAATTAATTGTTTTGCTTCTATTTCTTTTCTCATTTCTTCTCTCTTCATGTTGAGATCTTGTTTTTGTTTTTCTTGTTCTTCTGGAGTCATTTTATCTGTAAGATAACCTTATGTTTATTTTAGAACCATTTCTTTTAATATCTTGGATAATTGTCTCAAAACATTCTTCAAATTTTTTTCTCTCGCTAGATAGGTTAGATTCAGGATAATAATTCCAGCTAGAATGAGACTCTCTTGAATAGTTATTATAGTCCATACAGGTTATTTTTCCTTTTCTAAATTGTTTCCTAAGAATTATACGGGCTTTTTCAAGATCATCTAAACTTTTTATTTTAAAATCTGAAGGAATTTGTTTTTTAGAACAAAAAAATCTCATTTTTTCTTTCTCCTTAATATTTTTTTATTTTGAACTTTTTTATCAAGTTTATCTAATTTATCAACATCTACAACCATTATTGGGAATGCTCTTTCTTCTAATCCGCATTTCTTACACTTCATTCTTGGTAATACTCCAAAGATATTTTTCCAGCCCAATATAAATCCTACATTAGTGGACTTGCATCTAGGGCAAAAAAAAACTTTTATTTCCTTGGATTTTTTTAGGGGTTTTTTATCTGCTTTCTTCTTTGCCATTTTATAAATCTAAATCAGCCTCCTTAGAATTTTCTTCAATAAACTTTCTTCTTGGTTCAACAGCATCTCCCATTAAAATTGAGAAAGTTTCATCAGCCTCAACAGCATCTTCAATTGTAATCTGTTTTAAGATTCTTGTTTTTGGATTCATTGTTGTATCCCACAACTGACTATCATTCATTTCTCCAAGACCTTTAAACCTTTGAACATCTCCCTTACCTACTTTTTCTAATTTCTTTTTTAATTCTTCATCAGAATAAACATAATGGTCTTTGCCACCTTTCTTAATTTTATACAATGGAGCAACTGCAACAAAAATATTTCCTGCTTCAACAAGCTGGGGGGTATATCTATAGAACAAAGTCAATAATAAAGTCTTAATATGCTGTCCATCCACGTCTGCATCAGTCATAATAATTATTTTGTTATATCTTAATTTTGAAATATCAAAACTTTCCCCGACACCAGTGCCCATAGCAGTGATTAGATTTGCAATTTCTTCACTTGATAAGGCCTTAGCAGGATTAGATTTTTCTACATTTAGAATTTTACCCTTTAATGGTAAAATTGCCTGAAATTCTTTATCTCTAGCACCTTTAGCTGTTCCTCCTGCAGATTGTCCTTCAACAATATATAATTCTGTTTTTTCTTTCTTTTTACTTGAACAATCTGAAAGTTTTCCTGGAAGCCCACTTCCACCAAAAGCTGTTTTTCTCCTTACTAATTCTTTTGCTTTTCTAGCAGCCTCTCTTGCTTTTAATGCAGAACTAGATTTTTGTGCAATTTTTTTTGCAATAGCGGGATTTTCCTCAAAAAATTCTGCAAGAGCAGTTGTTGCAATAGAATCAACAATTCCTTTTAATTCTGAATTTCCTAGTTTTGTTTTTGTCTGGCCTTCAAATTGAGGTTCCTTCAATCTAAGAGAGATTATTGCAGTTAAACCTTCTCTAACATCATCTCCTTGTAATTTTTCCTGTTTTTTTAGAATATTATTTTTTGTTGCATAATCATTTATTACTCTTGTTAAAGCTGTTTTAAAACCAGAAACATGGGTTCCGCCTTCAATTGTGTTAATTGTATTTACAAAACCATGAATATTCTCATTATAACCTTCGGTATATTGAATTGAAGCTTCTATTACAGTATCTTGATGTTGTTTTTTAAAATAAATAGGTTTATGTATCGTATTTCTAGCCTTATTTAACCATTTCACAAATTCAACTAAACCGCCTGCATAATGAAAGTCTTCTTTTTTTCCTGTTCTTTCATCTTTGAATAATATTCTCAGTCCTGCATTTAAAAAACAGACTTCTCTAAATCTTACTGAAAGAGTATTAAAATCAAAATTAGTTGTTGAGAAGATTGTATCATCTGGAGTAAAAATAACTTTTGTTCCGGTTATTGATTTTTCACATTTTCCAATTGTTTTTACTTTTGCTAATGGTTTTCCAATACTATACTCTTGCATATAAATCTGGCCATCTTTTTTCACTTCAACTCTCATATGTTTTGATAAAGCCGCTACTACAGAAATACCAACACCATGAAGACCACCAGAAACAGCATAAGCTTTATTGTCAAATTTTCCTCCAGCATGAAGTCTTGTTACAATGATCTCCATTGCAGGTTTTTTATAGACTGGATGGATATCAACAGGCATACCACGACCATTATCCTCAATTGTTACAGAACCATCTTTATTTAGAGTAATATTAATCATATTACAAACTCCTGCAAGACATTCATCAACAGAATTATCCATTACTTCATATACCAGATGATGTAAACCTTCTTTTCCAGTACTTCCGATATACATTGCAGGCCTTTTTCTAACACCCTCTAATCCCTCAAGTACTTTAATGTCTTTTGCAGAATAGTCTAAATTTGCACTTGTTTTTGGGGTTTGTTTTTCAGCCATTTTTGGGTATTTTCAATTAATTCTCTTTTAGTTTTATTGAAATTTGATCAAATTTTAGAGAGAAAGTTTGTCTCTAATTTATCTTGATATAATAAAAAAAGAAACAGCATTTATAAAGCTTTCTGCCATTTTATCGTCGATAAAATATTTTTTCAGATAAATTTAACAGTATTTTTGCTGTTTTGAAGAATTTGTAAAAATGACCTATTTTTTCTCTTTCTTGACCTTCTTAACCCACTTAACTTTTCTATTATCACGGCCCATTTCTGCATTTTTTCTGCATTTACTAGAGCAATAGAATTTTATATCTCCAGATTTTTGGACAACTGTTACTCCTTTTGGAAATTCATAATCTTGTTTACAAAATGTACATCTTGGCATTTTAACTAAACGCTCCTTTTGAAATCTTACCTCTTAATCTTCTAGCTTCAATTTCTGTTTCTCTTAACATCAGAATATCTCTTTTTTTAACAGGACCTAAAACGTTTCTTCTTAATTGTTTTCCCATGTTTCTTCCTTGAAGAACCCTGCATTTAACCTGGGTTATTTCCCCACGAGTTCCTGTTCTTCCAACGATTAATTCAACAACTGCAGGCACAGCTCCGCCTTCTGTTAATTTTTCAGAACCTTTTGATCCAGAAGTTTTCTTTTCTTGTACTTTTTGCTGTTTTGCCATTTTGTTTAATTATGGTAGATAATTAAAATTTATTTCAAAGCTGCAATTTCTTTTTCAGCATCACCAGCTTCAATAACTGCCACTCCAGAGCATGAAACATTGATCCCAGCTGAAATACCTAATTTTTGTTTTGAATCAGCTTCAATAAATTTGATTCCTTTTTCTTGACAAAGAATTGGTATGTGTTGTGTTAATTCTTTTGGTTCAACATCTGCAGCTACTACAACTAATTTTGCAGTCCCTCTTTCAACAGCTTTTGTAACTTCGTTTATACCACGTTCTACCTTGCCAGTTTTTTTTGCTTTTTCAATCACACTATAAACATCTGCCATTTTATTTTTGTTTTATTTAATTTAGTTTTATTTTTTACCTACTAATAACCTAAAGAAGAATTTTGCCCTCCCGTACGGTCATTGGTATTATTAGTTTGAGATTTGGGTTTATAAAGTTTTCTTATTAAGTTGATTATATAAATTCTTATAAATGATTCTAATAAGTGTTTTATATGGGATTAGAAATTATTTCAAGGACAAATATGTCCCAAGAATTTAGAACAGAGCAGATGACAAACGCACTTGGAACTGCAACAATTGAGGTTCCTTCAAAAACTTTTGATCCTATGCTCTACGCTGCAAGGAGTGGAGACATGCACAGACCTTTATCTGGAATAATAGGTATGGGAATTATTGCAATTCCAATTGTATTTCTATGTGCCTATAATAAATATTCTAAAAGATAAAAGAAATTATTTTCAAGTTGAACCTTGATTTGCAATTTTTTCTTGTTTTTCCTTTTTTACAAAATCAACTATTGATCCAATAATCAATCCAAGAATTCCAAGGACAAGAGTAGGGGCTACTAAAACTACAATAATCTGGAGAATTCCATAAATTCCTCCTTCCAGAATACTTTCAATAAGTACCTCGTACCAGGTTGTACCTACTGAAAAACCTGCAGTAAATGAAGTCATAATAAATGTAAAAGCACATCCAAAAATAAACCCTAAAATTCCTAAGGTAATTTCCCAATTAGTTTTTTCAGAAAAATTCTTTCTAAGTAAAAAGTATCTAATAAAACCTATTAAAAAACATAGACAAAACATTACAATAAATGTAACTAAAACTAAGGAGACTAATTCAGCTGTTACAGAAGAAAAATCAAAATCAAAAAATCCAAGTTCTCCTTGAGAATAATATGAAGCCTCTGAATAACGAGCAATAATAAGATAAGATGAATTAAAAAGTATGAAAAAAATTCCTAAAATCAACCCAACAAAAGCCCATTTTTTAATAGGATTAAGATCTTTAAATGGCATATCTCAATAAAGAAAAAAAGACTTATATATTTATTGCCTACTTCCAACTGACAAGAACATCATCAGTCCTCTCACGAGGAGCAATATCAACCTTATCAAGCTCCTGAGGACTAGCCCCTAAACCTGTTTTAAACATCTTTAAACCAAGATAAGCAATCATAGCAGCGTTATCTACCAATAGTGGTCGTGGTGGACAAAAAAACTTAACACCACGCTCTTTACACATAATCTGAGCCATTTCCTGAAGACGAGAATTACAAGCAACACCGCCGCCAAGTAAGAGTTCTTTCTTACCTGTATGGGCCAGAGCCCGTTCAGAAGCCTCTACAAGCATTGCAAAGACAGTTTCTTGCATTGAGTAAGATAATTGCTCAATTGAATACTTTTTAGAATCAAGCATTTGTTTTAATTTTGTCTGCAAACCTGCAAAAGAAACATCCATTCCCTTAATTGAGTAAGGTAATTCAATTAGCTCAGATTTATTTTTACACTCTTCTGCAAGTTTCTGAATCTTGGGTCCGCCCGGAAAACCAATTCCTGCGTGTCGTGCAAAGGTATCAATAAAATTTCCAACACCTAAATCAAGAGTCTCACCAAAAACACGATACTTACCTGCTTCATATGCAATTATCTGAGTATTAGCACCAGATGCATATAGTAAAACCGGGTCACGTGCCCCAGTAATTTCTCCGATCTCAAGATGAGCAATACAATGATTAACACCAACAAGGGGCACACTAAGTTTCTTTGAAAGTTTTTTTGCAAATTTTAATCCTTCTAATAAACAAGGAGCAAGACCTGGAGCATTTGAAATAGCAATCACAGAAATTTGTTCCTGTTTTATTTCTGCCTTGTCAAGAGCACGAGAAAGTAAATCATCAGCAATCTTTAAATGATGTTTTGCAGATTCCATAGGAATTATACCTCCGGTTTCAGTAGTATACATTTCTCTTAGATTACAGAGAATCTTTCCTTTAAAATCAAGAATAGCAATCCCAAATGTATGTGCAGTTGATTCTATTCCTAAGATATACTTTTTCATAGAAATAAATAATTTTTATATTTAAATAATATACCCTAAATTATGTAAGAACTCGAATTCAAAAAGGGCTAATTTTTCAGATATTTTTGTTGTTCTTCCTGAATAAATACTACCATCTTCTCTTTCATCAGTGTATCCAGGATTATAATTAGGATTTAACCCACTAAGACCGCATAAAAATAAAAATTTATCTTTTTCATTAACAAGAGGTTTAAGAGAAAGAGAATAAATATGATCTCTTAAAATCCATTCATACCTCTCCATTAATACACCAATGTCTATCTTTTCCATATAACTCGGCTCAACACCATAAAATGGATGCATTGTTTCTATTAAATCAAAAAGTTCTTCAAGAGCCTTAGAACCTCCCCCTACAGATTCTGAAAAGTTGCCCATAATGTAAAAAACATACAATTCTATTTAAAGATTGTTGTAATAAAACAACAAGTAATAATGAGTTTTTAAAATTTAATAATCTGATAAAATCAATAAAAAAATAAAAAATAAATATTAATCAAGTTTATCTTTTTTTCTTTTTTTTAGCAGCTTTCTTTTTAGCTGGTTTTTTCTTAGCAGCTTTCTTTTTCTTGCCGCCTCGAGCCATCTTAGCTTCACATACATTTCCTTTTCCGTCAACATAGTAAAGATATCCTGGCTTTCTGTCAACCACGCTCTTTGCAATAACTTTTCCCATTTTTTCACCTCCTTTGTGAGAAGTATAATTTTCATAGAACAATTTTGTATTTAAATGTTTCGTTAATCTATCGACGGGGAGTTTGTCATTTATAAGTAATCCTCGAATATCTTTGAGTAATTTTAATATTTTTTAAGAGGAACTTCTAATAAATATTTCCCCCACCCAGAAATGTTCAATTTCCAATGATTAACAGTTATTTTTTTAGTAACACGATTTTTATCGTCGAGAAAAATTGCTTGAAAAGGTTTACAAAAAAAAGAATGAATATCAATTTTTCTCTTTTTTTTAAAAACAAATAGTAAACCTGAGGAGTTTTTTCTAAACATTAATCCTAAAACCTTAGAAAAAAAAGTCCTGCAAATTTTAACTCTAATTTTATTTTTCTTTTTTCCTTCGAAATAGATAAAATTTTCAAATGCCATATCGATTCAAATTCTCCTCTTTTAATTCTAAATACTTTCGGTAAAATATATCTACGGTTTTTTCAGTAACATAATCATGATGTTTAAATCCCCCGCCAAAACTCTTTGGAATATGCATTAACTCGTGAATAATAGTTTTTAGTTTATCTTCAGGAGAAAGTTTATCAAATCTGTGAGAGATAACTTCAATAACATAAAAACTCCTTTTTTTCTTCATTCCAATCTGCATTGCTTTTCCCATCCCATGACAACGTGCAATAGTTCCTCTTGAAGTAGAACCATAGCTTCTGATAAATCCAACATTTTCTAAATCAATATGACTCCACCCAAGAATTCCAACTATCTCATGAGCTTTCTTCTCAATATCTAGAGCTTGTTCATATTTTATTGGCATTTTAATCTTTTATTTCTACAAATTTATTTTTATATGTAAGACCTCTTAATTTAATTTTTCCAACTGGTTTATTAAAATGTTTTGAAAGCAATTTTAATACCGCAAGATTAGCTTTTCCTTTTTCTGGTTTTTCTTTTACATTAACTTCAAAATAATCTTCTTTTGAGATTATCTTATCTTCAGAAGAATTTGTTTTCACCTTTAATTTATAAATCATAATACTTTTATAGGTTCTAATCTTATAAACATAGTGATTAACTAATTCAATTCATCAATCTTATTTAGTAATAATCTCAATCCCATCCCTGTGACTTAAGGAATGATCTTTTCCAACAGGCTTTTTTGTTTTTGCATCGATCGCCTTAATAAAATTATTACCAAAATCAGTATGCAAATAATATGCAAAATCTAATGCAGTTGTTCCTTGAGGTAATAAAAAGCAATCGGGGAGAATATTTCCCTTACTGTCTGCAAGTTTATGTGCTCCTGCAGGAAAAATAGCAATATACTTCAAAAAATCAAAAACAGATTTATCCAAAACATCTTGAACCCCTGTAGAACCATAAATATCTAGGACATTTTTCTTAATACTCTCAAGAGCTTGTTCTTGTTTTTCATTTATTTTTTCTTTATTAATTTTAAAGTCCTTATCTCCAGGCAAATAATCAATCAATCCTGCATTAGTTGCTTCACGTAAAGCAAGTTCACTATCTGCACTACAAGGTATAATAAAAAGTTTTGGGAACTCAATTTTTAGTTTTTCAAGATTTTCTTTTGAACTTTTTTTATCAATTTTATTTGCAGCAATAATCATTGGTTTTGTTAGATGCCTCAGCTCATGTGCAAATCTTAATAATTCTGATTCAGGCCATTTATCCACATTAGTTGTATCAAATTTTCCATGTAAAACCACTTCTTTAACATCGTCTTCTTTTGCTTTTAATCCTGAGAATTGTTTTGCAATTGCTTTTGCAAAATCTTGTTTTTCCATTTTAAGAGTTCTAGAAAAACCAGGCCATACTTTTCTTAAAATCCCGAGATACCATAAATCTAATTCATTCTCCAACATCTTAACATCTTCTATGGGATTTCCTTCTGCATCAGGACTCTCCTTACCTTCTGAATCAGTTGTACCAGATATATCTACAATATGGATGAATAAATCTGCTTGTCTTAAATCGTCTAAAAATTGATTTCCAAGTCCTTTTCCAGTACTTGCTCCTTTTACAAGTCCTGCAACATCCATTAATTCAACAGGTACAAAACGGATATGATTTTTACAATAACCAGTTCGCGGATTACACTGAACATTAAAATCCTTATCAATACACTCCACACGAACATAACCAATCCCGTGATTAGGTTTAATTGTTGCAAAAGGATAATTTGCAATTAAAACATCTGCCATGGTTGCAGCTTTAAAAAATGTCGACTTTCCACAAGAAGGTTTTCCTACAAGCCCAATTAACATAAAGATATGATAAATCAAGGATATTTAAGTTTAAGGATTGGTTAAAAAAAGTTGGGTAAGATTTAAATAAACTCAAAGATTCCAACTAAATAAATAAGATGAAAATATCTAATCATTGTTATACCTATAAATTAAAAAAAGGGGTAATCCTTGTTTATTCATTTATCTCAGGAGATACTTATATCTTTAATAAAGATGAATATTCTAAATTTAAAAATTTTGAATTAGATAAAAAAACTCAAAAACAATTAATTGAATCTCAAATATACATAAACAAAAAAGCTGATGAAAAAATAACCCGAAAAAGACAGGGTTATGATAATAAAGGATTTGGAAAAATAAAAAGACTGTATATTGATTTTATGCCAACTTTAAATTGTAATTGTGCTTGTATTTATTGCTATGAAGATAAAAAATTAAGGAAAATAGAGTCAAATTTTAAGATTTGTGATCAATTAATCTCATTTATAGAAAAAAAGGTTAAACAAACAAAGAATAAACTATTCTATTTAGATATTCAATTTCATGGAGGAGAACCCCTTTTAAAAATGGATTTAGAAATTAGTGTTCAAAGATTCACAACATTTGGCATTGATGTTCTTCACGAAATTTTTTATACTTACTAATAGATGCATATCCGCCTGGATAAGTACTGCCACCATTATGGATAATTCCTTGTTCAAAAAGACAATCTACAAGAAGAAGGGTATCGCCTGAATGAATAGTTTTTTCAAGTCCGCAAATTATAGTGCCCCTATTTAAAAAAGTTAATTTGTGATTAACAATATAATCTAAAACAATTTTCAAATCTCTTTTAGATTTTTCAGATAAAAGTCTACCCGTATCATTGAGATACAATCCAAGATTGGTATAAGATTCGTCTTTTGAATCTGGTTTAATATTTTCAGCAAGGGTATTGCCCATATCTTCTTCTCCAGTATCCTTCCCTAAATTTAAATGCGAAACATTATCTACCATAAAAAAACATAGATGAAGGTATTTAAAAAAATTACCATATAGGAGTTTAACCACATACTTATCCAAACTCTACCATTAAATCATCATAAGTCTTTGCCTTATCTTCACCCAAAAATAAAAAAGCAGGTCGAAATTTACCACCCTCTGTAGAACCATGAACTAAAAATGGAACAGAATTTTTCTCAGAGTATAATGCAACATAAGGTAATGCTTTTTTTAAGTTGCCTATAAATTCCTTACTAGGCGTGATTCCATTTAACATTATTGTAGCGATTTCTTCATCTGTTAAATCTTTCAATGTTATCTCTGCTAATTCGATTAATCCCATTTAAATCAAAAAAAATCCGCACTTTTAAAACTATCTAAGCATCCCTATATAGGATTAAATTTATATATGTTAATTAAGGTTTATATTAATGTGAGCCTGTAGCTCAGCCAGGTTAGAGCACTGCTCTTATAAGAGCTTGTTTCATTAGAAATGAGATTTCATTGCTCTCAATTGAGTGCTAAGAAAGGCAGGGGTCCGCGGTTCAAATCCGCGCAGGCTCATATTTTTATTTATTATTCAATCACAATAATCTTTTTTAATTGATTATTCTTAACTAGTTTATGTTCCATCTATTGAATCAGAAACAAAGAGTAATTATAGAAATAGGGATACTTTTAGGAATTGTTGGATTATTAATCATTTTACTTATTTTATTTGGAAACCAGATTGAGCCTGTTTCTTTTATAACTGGAAGATAAAAATTTCTCAACCTTTTGAATAACCATAAGAAAGGAAGATTTAAAAAAAGAAACTTCTTAATATATTCATGGCAAAAAAGAAGGTGAGAAAAACAAAACCTGCAAAAAAACAAGAATCTAAAAAAGATGATGATTCAAAACTTTTTGCATTTTTAGCGACTTTCTTAAGCATAGTAGGTTTTATCATAGCTCTTCTTGTAAAGAAGAACGACAAATACGTGATGTTTTATGCAAAACAAAGCCTAATGGTATTTATCGTATTTGTAATTGGATGGGCTATCATGATTGTCCCTGTGCTTGGATGGGTTCTTGGACCAATAATTGATCTTGTTGGACTTGTTCTCTGGTTAATTAGCTGGATATATGCATTATCAGGAGAAACAAAAGAAGTTCCATTAGTAGGGAAGTATGCCAAAAAAATAGATTTGTAATTTTCTATAATTTAAAAGAAACAGAAGAAAGCTTTAAAAGCTAATTTTCTTTTCATTTTTTAAGCTCTTGTAGTCTAGAGGCCAAGGATTCAGCCCTTTCAAGGCTGGGACCCGGGTTCGAATCCCGGCGGGAGCATTGATTCATCGTGGTCTTTTTGCGTGATGTCGGTCTTTTTAAGGAGTTCTTTCAATTTCAATAAGATTTCTTAAGTGTATATTTTTAAGTTAATTGTACTTTCTAGATAAATTTTTAAATATCATTTCACTCAATATTAAATGACAAAAAACAAAGAAGAAAAGAAATACAAAAGCCATATAAAAACAAGCTGGTGGATAATATTTATTTTTGCAATACTAACTATTTTTGGTTTTCCTTTCTTTTTTTCTATTATGGTTATTATTCTAAATATCATTTTGATTCTTTACAATAAACACAAGATTAATGAACTTAGAGGATAGATGGAGAAGAATTGAAAGTAACAATAAAAAATAGGAAAATTGTCTTAAAAAAATAAGGCCCTAACTGAAAACTAAAGTAATGGTTTAATATATGCATCCCATATGCTTATTTTACACTTACAATAAATCTCATCGTTTTCACAAAAAGGAATAGCAGTTCCTTTATCATAGGCCGGGGTGGGGATCTTACAATCAAATTCACAATGTGCAATTAAATTTTCTATGGGAGTAATCTCTCCATTTTCTTCACATTGATGATCACTTGCCCATAGAGGACTTAACTTTTCTATTCCATTATCCACATTTACATTTCTTATAAAAAGCCAGCCACAAATCAATAAAAGTATTAAAATTATCCAAAAAAGAATTGATTTATCCATAGAAATGATAGATAAAATAAACTTAAAAACCTATGCTCTACTTCTAAAATATAATCAATTGTGTAAACAATAAATTTTTAAATAAAAGTTACTTATAAAAAATATGGGCGATGCAGGTTATGCTATTAGTTCAGGATTAGGTGCAGGAATAGGTTTTTTTGTTTGTATTGGATTATGGATTTGGATTTCTAATCACAATAAAAAACTTACTCCTAAACAAAAGAAAAAGTCTAATAAAAACTCTTGGATTTTTTTAGGGATTGTTATCTTAATTTTTATTCTTATTTATACATTATTAGCTATTCTTGGATAGTTCAATCAAATCTATTCATAAAATAATCCTCGCATCAAAACTTAAAAATCTTTAGAAAATCCACCGAATTAAAAAATAAATCAGACTAATTGCTATTAGAACACCAATTGTCTTTAACATAAAAATAAAATCATTAGTCTCTTCTTTTTCTTGTATTTTTAACTCTGAAGCATTTATGGTCTTAGGTTCTGCCCATGAGAAATTTTTTAATTGCAATTTTTGACCATGATATTTTTTAAGCCGACCATCACAATAAGAACAATCCACTACCCTCCTTCTTATAAAACCAATACCAACTAGAATTAATGTAAGGATACCTAATATGCTCTCTGGTTGTATTCCAAGTTTACCTTGAACATTATATCTCCTATTACACTTAGGACAATATAACTTAGTAATCTTTTGCTCTTTCCTTCCTAATTCCTTTTTCTCTTTCTCTTTTTTCTCTTTCCAACATTTCTTACAATAATAATCTTTTTCATCAATGTTAGCCTTCCAAAAAGATACTTTCTCCCCACAAATTTTACACTTATTCATTATTTATTAATGCACTTAAACCTTAAAAATATATCTCACCACCTACCTTGCATAGTTAACAGGCGCCAATCCTAATAAAAAATTATTCTTCATTTTCTTCTGGTTTTACATCAGACTTCATAAATTCTAAAGAGGGGGTTGATTGAGACCTGTTGTTAGTCTTTGTCTGTTACGAAATCAGAAACTGCCTTACTGAATGTTTCATCATTCCAATGTGTTATAGTTATAACATAATCTTTTTTCATTTTATTTTTAGCAAACATTTCACAATATTTTTCTTCTGCTTCTTTCAAATTTTTAGCTTCAATATCTACTAATGGTAAATTTTCAATTTCTTTCTTTATACATCCACTTAATTGGAATTTTTTCATGATATCTAATAATATTAATACTATAAAAATTATGCTATTATTCTTAAGCTCTCATTAATTATCTCGGTGGGTCGGTAGTAAAAATTAAAAAGTTTAATATCTATTCTTTTTTAGGATAGTTTCTCATTCTAAAAAATCCATCATCAATAATAAAAGACTTCTTACATTTATTACAAAAATCCTTTAACTTAATAATGTAGCTAGATTTAAATTGATGAAAAATACCCTCTACGTATTAATCTTAATTACAAAATCATTAGATAACTCTTTTTGTTGTTGGTCTATTAGGTTTTGCTATATTCGGGTTTTCATTAATCATATTATGTGCCATTAAGAATTCCTTTTCCCTTGAAAAAATAAAATGATTAGCATTATTTACTTGTAGGCAACGTTGAAAATCTATATTTGAATTATCAACTTCATTTAGTGAGGGAAGAGGAGAATATAGTCTAGGATCGCAGATAATCAGACAATGTTTAGATGATAATGGAAAATATATTTGGACACCCGAAGATGTTAAACCATGTCCTCCTTTCTTATCTGCGTTATAAAAAGTTACAGGATTATCTGATGACCAAAAAGGTCTTCGAGTCTTATTTACGAGCAAAATCCATTTCATTTCCAATAATATTTTTGAAAAAAAGCTAAAATTTTTTAAAATGAAATTCTTGTTAAACCCCCTTATTTTTTCTGGATTTAGAAACTCTTCTACTTCTTTTTTAAAAGTTGGTTCTATATTAGGTCCATCTGTTTCCAGAAGAGATTTGGGCATTACTTTCAAATCTACTTTAGCTTGTTCTGTCCTCAATAATTGTAATGCGATAAATTTTGACAGATTATCTTTACAATCCTCATTTAGGGTATCCGCCCCTCCTATTAATTCAGAATACAAAATATTGTATTTTTCTTCAAAGTTACAAAAAACTCTTTCCAGTACTTGCTCTTCTTCAACGGTTTCATAAAATTCATTTAATTTACAGATACTGATTGGTTGCGTTTCAATAATTTTATTTGTTTGTTTATTAAATGCACAAACAATATATTTACCATTCCTTTCCACTCTTGAAAACTTCCTTAGATAAGTTGCAGAAACAGTATGTTGCCGTTTAACCTTTCCCGTAGGTACAGCGTTTCCCATAAAATATTAAGAATATTCCTGTTTAAATAAACTCTTTAAAATGAATCCCTAGAGAGATTTTAGGTACTCAAAACACGCTTCCCTTTGGTCTTCATCCAAACGTGCCCATAAGATAGTTTCCTTAAATAAATCCCATTGGTTCTGTTTCCAATTCTGCCCTTGAGAAGGGTTTATTTCTGGATTTTGAGATTCATTTATTTCTTGATTTTGACTCGGATTTAACTCTGCATTTTGACTCGGATTTAACTCTGCATTTTGCGAAGGCATTAAGTTAGGGTCTCCAGTTTGTTCTAATAACCTCACAGCATAGTTGATTACTTTTTCCATCCCGTTCAAAGCTATTTGAGGTTTTTAAAATTAGCCCTCCTTGAGAGTGTTAAGTATTTGTGGCTTATAATCAAAAATGGAAAAAGTTTTAATTGCGTGGCTTTTAATTTAATAAAATAGGGAAA
>Ga0268276_1000366_pt1 | contig 53792 bp, 55 predicted proteins | sample saktaG_4_FD_190145 | JGI IMG/M metagenome (GOLD analysis project Ga0268276, IMG submission 190145) | Saline water microbial communities from Sakinaw Lake, British Columbia, Canada - sak_2010_1_5_45m | ecosystem: Environmental > Aquatic > Non-marine Saline and Alkaline > Saline ...
CAAGCTCAAGCAGACCATTGACAACATCAAGGCGCACATCACCAAGATAAACGGCGACATCGCGCGCATTGACACTGACAAGATACTGCTCACGCCCTCAAAGGTCAAGATAATCAAGGGCAGGAAGAAGTAGGCTTTTTCTTTCTTTTTGTTTGGCAGCGAGCGCAAGCCCTAAAAATTCACGCGGAGAAAGAGGGACATGCAACTTCAGGCGCAAGGCACCACGCAATCATCTTGTGAAGCGATTTGTTGCCCCTTGCAGGGTCAAGGGGCAACCGAGTATCTGGTTCTGCTTGCAGTTGTGTTGATTGTCGCGCTTGTCAGCGTGGCTTTGCTTGGCTTTTTCCCAGGCATGGCATCTGATGCGCAGATTACGCAGTCGCAGACATACTGGCGCAGCGCCTCGCCAATCGCGGTAACCGAATGGGCCGCATCAGCAATCAATGCAACTTACATGAGCGCGACTTACATAAACCTCAGAAATACTGGCACATACCCAATACGGATCACCAAGCTGCTGGCCGACGGCGGCAATTACATAACCATATACGGCTGCTATGACGTCTCGTGCGGGCCGAACGGGAATGTGAACATCAGCGATTTTTACTATCTGGCGCCTGGTGAGGAAAAGCACTTTTACACCTGGGTGATAAACGGGTACGTCTATTCGCTCATGCAGATTGGCATTGGCATAGGTACCTCTGGTGGCAACAATCTCGGCGGCGCCTCGTCGATATGCAGCATGGACGCGCCCTACGGTACCCTTATGGTGAAAAACTTTGGCTTTGAGTATATCGAGTACATTGACGGGCAGCAGATAACGAAAAGGCAGGTTGGCGCTGCCCCGCTCGTAATCAAGTGCAAGCGATCGGACGGCTACTAGCCTTTCTTACCGATCTCGCGCTCAGGTTTCCTGAAAAATTCCGTCACCGTGTCCGAGAGTCTGACAAGGAATATTCCTGCTATGCCCCACAATATGGGAAGCCAGAGAGGTATGCCCAGCTTGAACGGGGCAGAGTAATACCATGCGCCCCCGAAATTCACCGCGATTACCTCGGATATCGCGCCCCAGGCACCGGCAAGCAGGAAAAGGATGGTGTCGTGCTTCCTGTGCCTGCCTGCCAGTATCATGGTGGCTGTAATTGCCAGTAGGGCAATGGTAAGGGAAAATGGCGAGTTCCAGTGGAAGGAAACAAAAAGCAGGCTGAGCACAGCCAACAGTGCATCGACCACGTGCGGCATGGCTGTTTTTGCCGTAAGCTTCATTCTTTCACCTCTTTTTCCCAATCTCGCGCTCTGCGCGGCGCATCACACCCAAAATCGCGGCGCACTCCTTGTCGGTTGCCATGCTCTTGCCAATTATTCTTCTGAAGGCGACTTTTACCTTCTTGGGATTGCGCAGCTGCTTGGCAAACCTGTTCACAATGAGGCAAAACGCGCGGATTAGCGCCTCTTTTTCGTTTTCCCCCGCAGGCACGTATGCGCGGGGTGCAAAGCTGGAAAGCTCGTAAAGCGTAATTGCGACCGCGTGGGAGAGATTTAGGATTGGGTATGTGTCTGCAGCCGGGATGGTAACAAGAAAGTCGCAGCTTGAGATGTCTTTTTCCGACAAGCCCACGCCTTCGCTTCCGAAAACAAGCGCGATTTTTCCCTCTTTTTCCTTTTTCGCCTTTTCCACAAACTTGCGCAGCCCTATTGGCGAGCGGATGGTTTGGTGCCAGTGGCGGAAAATTATGCCTGTGGTGCCAACAGCCAGCTTGCAGCCGCGCGTTGCCTGCTTCAGGGTCTTGCAGATGCGCGCGCCCTCAAGCAATCCGCGTGCGTGCTTGCTGAATTTTATCGCGTCAAATCCTAGTGGGTTGCACTTGGGAGCCACTATGGCAAGGTCTGAAAAGCCGAAGTTTGCCATTGCGCGCGCAACAGCGCCCACGTTCATCTCGTATTCTGGCGAGACCAGCACCACGCGGAAGCGCTCCGGCTCCTTTGCTTTTTTCATGAGCCGCTTTGGGAAGAAAAAGGTTTAAACGGAATACTAGCCCGTGCGAGTGAGGGCAGGCTCCGCCATGGGGAGAGTGCCAATGCCAGGGAAGTAGCGGATTGGCACTGTGCACTCTGCCTTGTTCTTTGGAACGCGGGATGTGAAACGTCTGTGTGGGTCTGGCCACTTTTCAGGGTTCCTCTCGTGGAGAACTCGGGCCAGATTCACGTCAATGAGCCGATACAGGAGATCGGCCCGCTGCTGCCGTTTTTCAGGGTCCAGCTCGCGCGTAGCCTCGCGCAGGCGGCGGCGCAGGTGGTTGTTAACTTTGTGGTAGTAGGAGATTTTCTCTTCTGAAGGATGGTGGGGCAGGCGATCTGGCTCGTCACCGTAGAGCCTTTTCTCTCGGAACATTGTTTGTAAGAAGTCGGAAGGCAACTTGTTTTTGACTGGCGCCTTATGCAAGCGAGACCTTTGCATTGCTAAGCGAATTCGCGGGTGAAATTTAAATAGGTGCGCGCGCTGCCTCGCAAAGCGCGATTTTCTCGAAGAAGAACGGTTCTTGCGCCAGAATCTGTGCAGAGCCTATGTTTTTTTCAAGCTCGGCAAGCGTTTTTCCTATTCCCCCGCCAAGGGAAGTTGCAATCACTGCCACGCGCCCGCCATCGGCTAAATGGCTGGATGCCTGCGCAGCAAAGCGCATGAAAACCTCCAGCCCGCTTGTGCCTCCGTCATACGCCGCGTTTTCAGCCTCAAGCTTGAGCTTTTCCTCGCGCGTGGTGGGAAGGTAGGGTGGGTTGAACAGGATGAAGTCAAATGTGGAGCCAGAAGGCAGAGCGAAGAACAAGTCAGATTGGATGAAAGACGCATTGCCTATCCAGTTCGCCTTTGCGTTTTTCTGGCAGCACTCCACTGCTTGCGGATTTATGTCCACTCCAAGCACTGGATTGGCGTGGTTGGCACGCGCTGCTGAAAGGGAAACTATTCCGCAGCCGCAGCCGATTTCAAGCACCCTGCCGCTTAAGCCAGAGGCATAGGTGGCAAGAAGGAAGGAATCCTCTGCAGGCTCGTACACTGTGGGAAGCACGGACAGGCGCAGAGCGCCAAAGGAGATTCCCGCCATTACTCTTCCTTCTGGTCCTTTTTTTCCTTTTTCTCGAAAACGACTATTTCCTCCATGGAGACAGTGTCGTCATAGTCCTTCATGTATTTTTCCATGTCAGAATCGTATCCGCGCTTCTTTTCGTGCTTGGCACGGCGCGGGGGGCCGTCGAACTTGCGCTCGCGCTTCTCCTGCCTGCCCTGCTGCCGTTGCTGGTAGGCTGCCTTGCGCTCTGAAACAACGGCGGAATAGGCATCGTCGCATGCCTTTCTTGTTTCCACAAGCTGGTTCTCAAGCGCCTTTATCTCGCCCATGAACGTGTTGAGCGTGTGGCGCTCGGCATCCACTGCCTTTCTCGCAGCGTCAAGCTCCTTGTTCTTGGCAATCTCTGCCTTGATTGCCTTGAGCCGCTTGATCAACTCCTTTTCCTTTTTGGGAGTGTCAGCCTCTGTTGCAATTGCAAATTCTATGTGGTCTGCCTCTGCCAGAAGGCCCATTGTCCTGCCGCCGCCCTTGCCGCGCAGGGCTGCGATGAGCCTGGAGACTTTTCTTCGAGAGTCCGCCACCTGCGGGTTTTTCGCCTTTAGCTGGTCTAGTATGCCCTGGCGCTTTGAGATAAGCGAGTCTAGCTCCTGCTCTTTTTGGGTTTTTTCGCGCTGCGGAGGGGATGAAGAAGGGGCTTCGGCGTTCTTCTCGCCTGGAATCTCAATGAGATCCTTGATGCCGTCCGGAAGGTCGGCGTGCTTTTTTTCTTTTTCCTTTTCGCTGTCCAAAAAATTACCTTTTTGTCGCTTTTTATGTCAGTCTGTATGCAAACCTTTAAATATAATGCACGGAGAAACATTTCTTGCAAGAAATGCCCGTCTTTTGTTCTGTCTCTGACAGAAAACTGGTCGCCTTGCCAGCGCTTTGCGCTGGCCTACTTTTTACAACCTTCAGCCGGAGGCAGAAGTTGATGAAACGGCGCCCAGAAGGCATTTCCCATTAACCACATAGCGGCTTTTTTACGTTGGCTAAGGTTTATTACCCTTAGCAAGAGAGCGCGCTGTTGCCATGAGCGACCAGTCCCGCACTTGTTCCAGCAATATGAGCGCAATTATTGCAGCAAGGCGCACATTCACGTCGCTTGAGGCAAGCAGAAGGTAGATGCAGTATGCCATGGGCGCAAGTATGATGTAGCGCAGCACGAATGTTTTCATTATTCCAAGATGCATGTTTTGCCCCTAAAACATCTTTACTGCCATTTCCACCATCCTGTTGGAAAAGCCCCATTCGTTGTCATACCATGACAGCACTTTTGCCGTCTTGCCGATTGCTATTGTGGACAGGCCATCCACCACGGACGAGGCAGGGTTGTGGATAATGTCGGACGACACTATTGGCTCTTCGCAGTATTCCATTATGCCCTTGAGCTTGCCCTCGGCAGCTTTTTTGAGCGCAGCGCCTATCTCTTCTTTTGTGGCAGGCTTGGAAAGCGTGCAGGACAAGTCGTTTATCGAGCCTACCGGAGTTGGCACGCGAAGCGCAAGCCCGTCAAGCTTTCCCTTAAGCTCTGGGATTACCTCGCCTATTGCCTTTGCCGCCCCGGTTGTGGTTGGGATGATGTTCACTGCGCCTGCTCTTGCGCGGCGGAAGTCCTTGTGGTGCCCGTCCAGCATGAGCTGGTCGTTTGTGTAGGCGTGCACCGTTGTCATGAAGCCGCTTTCTATGCCGAAATTGTCCAAAAGCGTCTTTGCGACCGGAGCAAGGCAGTTTGTGGTGCAGCTTCCAAGCGAGACTATGCTGTGCTTTGCCTTGTTATATTTTTCGTCGTTCACGCCAAGCACTATGGTGGCATCTGCCTCGCCTGGCTTGCAGGGGGCGGAAATAAGCACCTTTTTCGCGCCAGCCTGAATGTGCTTTGACGAGCCTGCCCGGGCAGTGAATGCGCCGGTGCACTCAAGCACGAGGTCCACCTCGAGCTTTTTCCATGGGAGGTTTGCAGGGTCGCGGTCCGCAGTAATTACAATCTCATGGCCATCAATGGTCATCTTGCCAGGCTCGCCCTTTGCACTGCCAGAGTAGTGCCCCTGCGTGGTGTCGTACTTGAACAGGTGCGCCGAGAGCTTGGGGTCGTGCGTGTCGTTTATTGCCACTATGTCAAACTGCTTTCCGACAAATCCGCGCTCGAATGCCGCGCGTGCCACCAGCTTGCCAATCCTTCCAAAACCGTTTATTGCTACCTTGATTGCCATGTGAGCCACCCCTCAAACAGAAAGTGAAGAAAGAGCGGGGAGAGAAAATAAAAACAGTTGGGCTAGCCATGCCTGATTTTGAGGAACGTGAGGATTCCGACAAAGAGCGTGGTGAAGGCGTTTGTCAGGGCGACTGGCACGCTGGAGATGAGAATGCCGTAGGCGAGAAACATCACCTGCGAGGAAAAGAGGAGCGCGAGCATGCCCCACGAGAAGTCCTTCATATGCCTGCTCTTCAGGCTTTTTTGCACCTGGGGCACCCAGGAGATTATCACGAGAAAGGAGGCTGCAAGCCCGAGGAGCTCCACGCTGTCCATGGAGAGAGTTTGCACTAGGGGAATAAAAAGATGCGCGGCGCCAACCAGCAACATGGCGGTGGAAAAACGGCGCGCAGTGCTCATTGACGTTGACTACAAGGTCGGGGAGAAAGGCACGCTTGTGCGGCTGCTCCTGAAAGGAAAGCATTTCTTCAGGCTGTATGACAGGTACGAGCCTTACTTCTACCTGGATGCCCCTAAAGCTGCGGAGAAAGAGATTCTGGCAGTAAAAACGCCTTCGCGCGACAGGACGGTGTCGCCCACCAGGCTTGAGCGTGTGAAGATGAATGTGCGCGGTAAGGAAAAGGAGTTGTGGAAGGTTTATTGCGAGCGCCCCTATGACGTGCCGCATGTGAGCGCGGCTTTGAAGGATTATGAGGCGTTTGAGAATAATATTCCGTTTGGAAGGCGCTACCTGATTGACAATGGATTGGCGCCGTTCATCGAGATTTGGTATGAGCGCGAAGGAAGGCACATAAAAAAGATACTGAAAACGCGCGAGGCTGCCACGCATCTTCGCACAATGGCATTTGACATTGAGACTTACAACCCGCAGGGAATGCCTCGGCCTGAAAAGGACGAGGTAATCATGATTTCCTATGAGATGGACGGCGAGCGGAAAGTGATTGCCAGCAAGAAAATCGACCGCCCGTTTGTGATTGCCTGCAAGGACGAGCGGGAGATGATAAAGAAATTCCTGCAGATAATAAAGGAAAAGGATGTTGAGGTGCTGCTTGGCTACAACAGCACTGTTTTTGACCTGCCCTACCTGGCTGCGCGCGCGCAGGTAAACGGCTTGGACTTTGCGATTGGCAGGGATGGAAGCAGCTTCCGCGTGAAAAGGCACGGCATACGCGAAGTTGCCGAAATAAACGGCAGGATACATGTTGACTTGTACCCGCTGGTGCGCTTTGTCGGCTTTATCGGCGCATTCAAAATCAGCAAGTACACATTGGAAAACGCCTACACGGAACTCACCGGCAAGAAAAAGCTCATGGTGAAAAAGCTCGAGATATACAAGATGTGGGAGGATGAAAAGCTTGTGCGCGAGCTTGCAGACTATTCTGCTTTTGATGCGCAGGCAACAATGGAAGTAGGCAGAATACTGGTGCCTTTGATGATGGAGATGGGAAGGCTCACCCGCCTGCCGCTTTTCGACGCTGCTGCAGCAACTGCCGGGCAGCTGGTGGAGTCCCTTTTGATGGAGAAAAGCTTTGAGCACAAGCAAATAATCCCCAACAAGCCTGATGATGCGCTTGCCAAGGAGAGGGAGCTTGGCCCGATACAAGGAGCGTTTGTGAAATTGCCCCAGCCTGGAATTTACGAGAACATGGTGGTGTTTGACTTCCGAGGGCTGTACCCGTCCATCATCACCTCGCACAATATTGACCCATATACTCTTGGCCCGCCGAAAAGCGTGCCTGACTCTGAGTGCTACATTTCGCCAAATGGCCACCGCTTTGCCAAAAAGCCGCGCGGCCTTATCCCCACTGTCTTGGAAGAGCTCATCAAGATGCGCGGGGAGATGAAAACCAGGCTGAAGAAAGCGAAGAAGGACACGCCGGAGTACGAGCAGCTGTTCGCGCGCGTGCAGTCGCTCAAAATCCTTGCGAATTCCTATTACGGCTATTTGGCCTACCCGCGCTCAAGATGGTACTCGCGCGAGTGCGGCGAGTCTGTCACCGCCTGGGGCAGGCACTTCATCCAGGGAACGATTGAAAAGGCTGAAACGGCGGGCTTTGACGTGCTTTACGGCGACAGCCTGCCACCTGAAAGGAAAATCGTTGTGCAAAAGCCCGATGGAAAAGTCGCATTTGTGAAAATCGGCGAGTTTGTGGATACGCACATGGCAGATGCTAAGCTTGATTCTTACAAAACACTGGCGTTTGACGGCAAACGGCTTGTTTTCGCACCAATAAAGCGGGCGATAAGGCACGATTATCCAGAAGAAAGGGGAGGGCTGTTAGAAATTGTAACTGGGAATGGAAAGACTGTGGTGACACCGCAGCATTCCGTTTACAAATATGATGGTGGCGTGAAGCTGGCAGATGCAAGAGAACTCAAGGAAGGCGACTGTTTGGTATCTTTCACAAATGCTCCTGCGCAGGAAATTTACAATGAAGGGCACGAGTTTGACATTGCAGCGCTTGACTTTGGCAAAAAGGCGGGCGAGCTTTGGCTTTATTCAGACAGGCTGCACTTCCCGGCAAAGAAAGGGAAATGCCCGTATTGCGGCAAGGAAGTGGTGCTTGCCAACCACGTTTCCCTCCAGCACAAGGACAGGCGTGTTCCTCTTTCGCAAGCAGCAGGCTCTGCGTTTGGATACCTTGGTTCTGAAAAAGCCAAGGGTGGAAAGCTTCCGCGTAGCTGGAAGCTCACGCAGGAGCTTGCGTGGCTGTTTGGCTATTACGCCGCTGAGGGCTCAGTAAGCGAGCGGAGCGAAAAACACAACAAGGAAATGATTTCGTTTGGCAGCCAGGACAGGGAAGTTATTGCGAAAGTCAAGGGGATAGTGGAGAAATTCGTGGGGTGCGACCTGGCAATAATTGAGGATTTTGACAAGCGCATACGGAAAAAGATGTTCTACTACCGCGTGCAGTGCGTGGCAATCGGCGCCCTTTTCGCCTATGGCTTTGGGCTTGGGAAGGGAAGCGCCGGCAAGCGCGTGCCGGAAATGATCCTGAATGCTGATGAAAAGCTGAGGCAGGCGTTCCTTGATGGTTATTTTGAAGGAGATGGAACAAAGTGGCATGACTCTAGGTACAGGACACATTTCCAGAAAATAAGCACGAAAAGCGAAGAGCTGGCGATAGGGGTGCAATATCTTTACAAGACTCTTTCCACGAGGCAGAAAAATGCGTTTGGGAAACGGATTGAACACGTTTATTGGCGCTATAGGAAAGACAAGCCCGGCATAATAGACATGCGGTTCCAGGCAGTCAAGGAAAACCAGCATGAAAACTTTTGTGTCGCAAAGATAAAGGAAATAAACCGCGTGGAATATTCCGGCCCTGTTTATGACCTTGAGGTAGAAGGGACGCACAATTTCGTGGATGCGGAAGGGCTTATCCTTGTCCACAACACTGACTCCATTTTCCTGCTTATGGGGAAGAAAGCAAAGGAAGATGCGCTTTCTTTCATGAAGAAAATCAATGATGACCTTCCTGGCGACATGGAGCTGGAGCTTGAGGGCTTTTACCCGCGAGGGGTGTTTGTCAGCAGAAAGCACATGGGCAAGAAAGAAAAGGGCGCGAAGAAGAAGTATGCGCTTATCGGCGAGGACGGGCGCATCAAAATCAGGGGCTTTGAGCTTGTGAGGCGCGACTGGTCAAACGTTGCCAAGACAACGCAGAGGAAAGTGCTTGAGGCAATCCTGAAGGACGGCAGCAAGGAAAAGGCAGTCAAGATAGTGAAAGACATGATTGAGGAGCTGAAAAGCGGCAAGGTGCCCCTTGAAGACCTGACGATTTACACGCAGCTTAGGAAAGACCCGAACAAGTATGACATAAAGTCCCCTGAGCTCTCCGCCGCCAAAAAAGCGGCTGCAGCCGGCAGGCTGATTGAGAAGGGGATGATGATAGCATATGTGATTACCAAGAAGGGCGCAACTATTTCAGACAAGGCGCAGCTTGTTGAGCTTGCGAAGGACTATGACCCGAATTACTACATTGACAACCAGATTCTTCCGTCAGTGCTCAAGATACTAAAGGAGCTTGGCTACTCTGAAGACGACCTGAAATTCAAGGGGGAGCAGAAGGGGCTGAGCTCATTTTTCTGAAGGGATTGCCATGCACGCAGAGAAAATTGTTTTTGCTTTGCTAGTTTGCGTTTTGCTTGCTGCATTTGTATTTGTCGCCGCAGGCATTCTTCCAAAGCAGCCAGTTGCTTTTTTCGCCTATGGCACAAATCTTGCGAAATCAACCATGAGTGCGCGCGCAGGCGGCTTCCTCAACGCCACGGCTGCTGAAATGCCAGGCTATTCGCTTGGTTTTGCAAGCCAGGATGCGCGCCCAACTGAGTTTGGCGTTGCCACGCCAATGCGAGATGACGGCGCTTCTGTGAAGGGGGCGCTTTACTATTTGGCACCAGAGCAACTCGCTGCGCTTGACAAGCAGTCGGGCGTGCCGGCTTTTTACGAGAGAATGGAAGTGAGCGTGGCGCTGCCAGATGGCAGCGCTGTGAAAGCCCATGCATACTTTTTAGCAGGCGGCACTCACTTGGCAGCGCCTTCGCGCCCCTATTACCTTTCAGCCATGAATGGGATGAACGAGTGGGGCTATGGCACAGGCAGCCTGGATGCTGCTGTTGCTGCGGCTGCCGGGAACTAGAAGCCCACTGCGATGTAGTATAGCAGGTCACCGAAAAGGATTGTGAAGAGCAGGCCTATGAAAAGGTAGGGAAGGAAAAATGGCATTCCTGTGTAGACTGGCACGGACTTTATTTTTGCGCGCCTAAGCGCCGCAATTGTCTTTGCGCTAATTACTGGGGGGAGTTTGAGCTTTTTTGAAAGCATAGGCATTTGCTCAAGCGCCAGCACGTCCTCGCACTGGAGGCGTGATGTTGGGATTTTCTCTGCCATGCTCCCCTTTATCTCAGGCATGAAAAGCGAGAAGAAGACAAGCGCTATGCCAAGGAAGCCTATGATTGCGAAGTACAGCGGCGGCAGGGAAAACGGCAGGGACGATATGAGCGCTGCGAAGATGGCAAGCGAAAACAGCACTATTGCCGGCCCAGCCACTTTCTGCGCAGTGAACTTCACTTTTCCCCGCGCAAGCTGGCGCGAAATGTACGGGATGAAGCGCGCAAGCATGTGCGCAATGAATGCAATGCCGGTTGGCGCAAGGACTGAGAGGAAAAACGGGTATGGAATCGACTGGGCTTGGGCAAGGAGCGGTTGGGGGAGATATGGGATTGCAAGAGCAATCGAGGACATCACAAGCACGTCGGCACCGCCAAGCTGGCCCATCCTGTAAAGCACATAGGTGATTGCCGCGATTACGATTGCAACTGCGCACGCCTGGATGAAAACGGATTGGTCAAAGAAGATTATGTTAAGGAGGAATGCAACTGCAAGGAAAGCCCAAAGAAGGGAGTCTGGCACCCATTTCTTGTTGAACATGTCATAGTATGCCGCCGCGCCTGTGAACACGACTGCGGCAATGATGCGGATGTCAATGCCTGGCACTGATGCAGGCGGGGAAAGCAAGTCAAGCATGGGAGTGAAAACGTGGGAAAAGGATAAAAATGCACACTGGAAAAAACAAGCATGCAGCTTCGCGCGCAAGGAGCAATTGTAAAGTTGTCTGCGACTTCAGCCCGCCACGTGATGGTTGAGTCGGCTTCGCCGACTGCTGGCACCTTGCAGGGGCAAGGTGCCACACAATCGTGCTCTGGCACGATTTATCGCCCCTTGGTCGGCCAAGGGGCAACCGAATACCTCGTCCTTCTTGCTGTTGTGCTAATCGTAGCGCTCGTCTCGGTAGCGCTGCTGGGCTTCTTCCCAGGGATGGCAAGTGACGCTCAGATAACTCAGTCGCAGATGTACTGGCAGTCTGCGACGCCGATTGCGATCGTGGAAGCCTCTGCAAGAGTAAGTGATGGCAATGCCCTTACATATCCTTACATAAGAATTAGGAATACGGGTGCTTATCCAATACGGGTTACTGGACTTATTGGCGGGGAAGGGCATATCTTGCGGCGCGTTAGCATGGCATTCGGGGGAGACTGTATAAGCAGCCCCACGGAAACCGTGAACATGAGCGACTATTTTTACCTCGGCTCAGGTGAGGAAAACTACTTTTCACACAATGGCGTGTTTTCAGGAACCTGTAGGCGTTTAATAAGAATGAGCACGGAAACCACCAGCGGCTATAACATGGGGGGCGCTGCTTCAGTCTGCCAAAACTCCACCACATCTCCAGGGATGATAGTATACAAAACATTCGGCTTTGAGTACATAGAGTACATCGACGGGCAGCAAATCACGAAAAGACAGATTGGCAATGGCCTCATGATAAAATGCATCCAGCCGTTCTGATTATCTATTCCTTCACAGTCTCCAGGAAATAGTCGCGTATTGCCACCACGTCAAGAGAATCGCACTGCGCGAGGCAGGAAAGGGTGGATGAGACGCTTGGCTTTGTGCGCCCTGCGTCCGAGTGGATGAATTCCTTTATGTAGGTGCCAGCCTCGGCAAGGAGGCTAAGCTTGAGCTTTCCGCCGCCGATTGCCTGCGCGCTGATTTTGTAAACAGTCCTCTTGCGCAGCATGTCGGTCCTGCGCGAAAGCACGCGCTGCGGCGTGTGCTGCTCAAGTGTTGTGCCTGAAAGCGATGCAAGCTTTTTTGCGTCGGCTGCAGTAAGCGGGCGGTCTGCCGAGACGATTGCTTCGTATTCTTTTTCAAAGTGCGAGTTGCACACGCTGTCAATGAAACTCTTGCGCACAAGGCGCAGCCCTATTGCGCGCACATTCTCGTTTTTCTCAAACTCTGCCTCAAGCGCTTGCAAGTCGGCTGTTCTTTTCATGGGCGTTGCAAGCTCGGCCACGAACGGGCGGCCAGCCCCCAGGCAGCGAACGTCGACGTCTTCCCTGCCGCTTGCATGAAGCGTGCAGTCCTTCGCCTTGAAGGCAGGCATTAGGACCTTGCCAATCTCGTCTTCCACTGAAGGGTAATTCATGCCGCTTCCGTGGCAGGAATCGCATCCTTTTCCATTACATTCGGAACAGTGCCACCGGCTTTGGCAGAAATTGCGCGCGAGCTTCAGGTAATGCCCGTACACATAAAGCTGAGTGGGGCGCGCAATTGCCTTATTCGAGGAGAAATTGAATTCGAAAGAGGCGTCTGCGCCGCGCTGGTCGTTTTTCTTCCCGGTCGCCTTTGCTATTTCTTCCGCAAGCTTGGCGTTCGTGCTGTTTTTTATCGAGGTGTAAACGCCTGGCAGCAGGCGCGTTGCAATCTCCGCCTCGTTCATGAGGGCTGTACGCGGAAACGATGAGGCGACTGAGAATGTCTCCCATTTGAAATTCTTCGACTGTGAAATGGCGGATTCTAAAAGAGAGGAAAACGCTGCAAGCATGCCTGAGCAGATGAAGCACCCTTCGCCACGGTCGGCAGGGCGCACTATGCCTTCGATGAAGAAACGCCGGGCGCATTCGTTGCACAGGGGTATTTTTTCCACAGCTAAGATGGCGGGGTGCAGGGTTTATTAATGTGAACTACCGCGGGCTAAATCCTGCGGCTTCTTGCTTCAATGACATCTTTTTCGAGACATCTCTACAAGCGTTACTTTCGACAGTTCCTGCCGTAGCTCTCTTGAGTATGTTGTATGCTGCATTCCGGTCCCTGTCCATATTATTGCCACACAACTGGCAATCGTATTCCCTGACTGATAATGGCATGTCCATCATATTTCCACAGATGCAGCATGTTTTTGTAGTATCCTTGGGATTGACAAGCACCACTTCGCAACCAGCACTCTCAGCCTTGTAGCGCAGCATGTTCGCCAATTCACCCCAGCCTGCATCGTTTATCTGCTTGCCATAATTCCGTTCGGCAAGCTCTTGAGATGCCAAGTCTTCCAGAGCAATGAAGGAATATGAATTGACCAGGTTTCTGGAAAGCCTATGAAGGAAATCTCCCCTCGTGTCCTTGAGTTTTTCATGCTCGATGGCAAGCAGCATCTTGGCTTTCTTTCGGTTCCGGCTTCCCTTCTTTTTCTGCGAGAGCTTTCTTGACAGGAAGGCAACCTTTTCCTCATGCTTCCTGATAAACCGAGGATTCTCTATCATAGAACCATCTGAAAGAGTTGCAAGATTCTTCAGGCCAAGGTCAATGCCTATTCTTGCGCTACCATTTGATGCCTTGACAACAGGGGTTTCCCCCACGGAAAAGCAGGCGAACCATTTTCCAGTGGCCGCCCTCTTTATGGCAAGCGTCTTTACCGTGCCTTTGATTTCCCTATGCTGCCGGATATGGATTTCCCCGAATGGCGTCACTTTGAGCTTATTGCCAAGGGAAAAACCAGACTGTGGATATGATAGGCTTTTGACCTGATCAAATGACTTGAAACGGGGAAAACCACAATCCTTTCCTTTCTTCTTGAGTGCCACCATACGCCAGATGGCCCTGTTCAGGCGTTCCGCAAGTTCCTGCCCGACTTGGGAGTATAATCCGTTGTTTTTGCAAAAGCTTCTTAGGGCCCTTTTTGTTGGAAACTTGTCATAATCAATATAGAATTTTTTTGTAAAAGCAAGCATCTCGTTCCAGAGTTCCTTCTCCATCCAGAGGTGGTGAGAGAGCTGCCCCACCTGTTGTTTTGAGGGGTAGATGCGGAATTTGTAGGCTTTCACAAACAAAATTTTGCAAAACACGCCTTTTATACTTTCTTAGAGTAGAATGCCGGTGGAAAATCGGGTATTTACCACAAAAGAGAATGCACTTGGTGAATTCTGAAAGCACTGGATAATCTTTTTAAACTCTTACTTCGGAGCCCTAGCGGGCAGGGTGGAAATCTGCATTTTGCGGGTTCTAACAAAAGGCTTATAAATGTGCATCTGTAGAAATAAGATGGTAGAAGATGTAAATGTGGTATCTCTGCTCGAGAAGGTGAAAACATGCCTCGCGGAAAAAGAATTGTAATCGAAAAAGTAATCAACGACCCAGTGGTTTCCCGCCTGAAGTCCATGAAGATATCGGACCTCAAAGGCAGGCGCAGCTCTGATGAAAAAACGCTCCACTCCAGCATATCAGACATAGTGGGCAAGGCAAATGACTTGTATGCCCAGGACAAGCTGGAAAAGGAGAGGCTGCGCGGAATGGGCCTGTTCTCAGTCGAAGAGGCTTATGACGAGCTCCGCAAGGGAGGCGTCAACCTATCCTATCGCGCCTTCGGCGGCCGCGTGGAGAGGCGCTCTGTGCACTCGGTGAAAATCGGCAACAAGAGGCTTATCCCCAAGCCGGTTGTGCATGACTGGATTGCGCTTGCAAATGAATATTACACGGTGAAGCAGGCTTTCAACGAGCTGAAGAAGCACGAGAAGCTCAACCTGAGGGCGTTCATCGGAAGGATTGAAAAGAACTCCGTGCCTTCCCTGAAGATTGGGACGGCGCGCTGGGTGCCCAAGTCTGCAATCGATGGAATGGTGCATGTGTGCAAGAACTATTACGACGTTGGCGATGCAGTGCAGGAAATGAATTCGCGTGGCATACGCATCAAGAGGAACGCTTTTGAGAGGCGCCTTGACAGGAACAGGATACCGCATGTCAAGATTGGCGGAAGGCGCGTGATTGCCAAGGAAGTGCTCTCCGAGCTCGTGGGCAAGGAGCTCGCGCTTGCAGGCAAGAGCCAGAGATAACTTTTTCTTTTATTTTTACTGAGAAGCAGCGCAGGCTAGCCGCCAAGCTTGCTCATGTCGATGTTCGCTCCCTTCATCATCTTCTCCATTTTTTTCCTAAAGCCGCGGTTTTTCTTGAATTGGGAGAACATGGAGTTCACGCGGTCGAACTGCTTGAGCAATTCGCGCACGTCGTCAGGCTTTGTGCCAGAGCCCGCTGCAATGCGCTCTATCCTGCTGCGGTTCTTTTTCAAAAGCTCCGCATCCTGCCTTTCCGCCTCGGTCATTGAGGCGATTATCACTTCGTACTTCTTGAGCTTGTCCTCGCTGGTTTTCACCATGTCATCTGGCACGTCGGCAGCACCCAGCATGGAAAACACGCCGGACAATGGGCCGAGTTTTTTTGCCGCTTTGAGCTGCTCATAAAATGTGCGCAGCGTGAGCTTGTCCTCGATTTCCGTTGGCAGCTTTTCCTCGTCTGCAATTTTCTTCACTTTCTCAAGCAATGCGCCGATGTCCGGAAAGCCAAGGAGCCTTCCCACGAATTTCTGCGCGTCAAACGGCTCAAGCGCGTCCATTTTTTCCCCTGTGCCGATGAATGCCACCTTGGCGCCCGATGATGACACTGCTGAAAGCGCGCCGCCGCCTTTGCCGCTTCCGTCAAGTTTTGTGATTATCACGCCTGTCAGCCCCACTGCGCTGTGGAATTCGGATGCCTGCTTGCCTGCCACCTGGCCAATGTCTGCCGAGATGACTAAGAAGCGCTCGTCAGGCTGCGCCTCTGCGTTTATTGTCTTGAGCTGCTCGATGAGCGCTGGGTCAAATGCGCTTCGGCCTGCGGAGTCCACGATGATGACGTCTTCCTTTGCGCGCATCTTTGCGTCTGAAAGGATTTTCCTTACGTCCTTTTCGCCGGAAATGCCATAGAAGGCTGCGCCTGTCTGCTTGGAAAGCTGCTGCAGCTGCTCGAATGCTGCCGGGCGGTCGGTGTCGCATGCCACAAGCGCCACTGAGAGGCCGCGGGACTTGTAGAAGTGCGCCATTTTGCCCGCAACTGTCGTCTTTCCGCTTCCGAAAAGCCCGAGAAGCAGTATCTTTTTCGGGGAGATTTTGGGCTCGTAGCGCTCGCCCATACTGCCTGCAAGCTCCTCGTAAACCACTTTCACGACGTGCTCGCGAAGCGAAATGCCCTTGGGAAGCGATGCGTCAAGCGCACGGTTCTCAATCCGTTTTGTTAGGTCGAAAACAAGGCGCACGTTCACATCCGAGGAGATTAGCACGCGCTGAAGCTCGCGGCACAGTGCTTTCACTGCCTTTTCGTCTGCAACCGGCGCGCCCGTGAATTTGGAAAGCGCCTGCCTGAGGCTTCGCCCAAGATCCATATGTATCTGGTTTGGATGGGATTGAAAAGGGTTAAAACCCTCGCCCTTGCCGCTGCCACGTCGGCAAATGCCCAGGGCGCGCCCTGAGCCACCCTAAACTCCCACGTCGAAGCCACGTCGGGCGTACATTTATAAATTGTGCCGCCGAATTCCACCTCGGAGCGACAAACGCTCATATCTATTTTGGAGGTGTGAATATGGGACAGAAAATTGGAAGTGAGAAAATAACGCGCGAGAACGGCTATCTCTATTACATCGGCAAGGACGGCTATGTATGGGCTGCACCGATGAAGCACAACAAGCGCGGAAAGAAGAAGAAAATCGGCTCTGAGAAGATTGCAAAGCAGGGCGGATTCATGTACTACCTTGGCAAGGACGGCTACGTCTACAAGGCGAAGCTGAAGAACGCTTAAGTAAGTACACAAACGTTTTTGTTTTTCAGGCGCGGCCCGCCAAAAGCGGGCTGCGTGCGATTTTTTTAAAAATTGTAGACGGAGAGCGAAGCGGCTGCTTTTTCCTTAAGTTCCCGCACGGTGCGCGCAAGCACCTGCTTTTTGAGCGACTCGAATTTTTCCTTGCCCACCACGACGTTCGCGACTGCGTAGCGCAGGTTGTTCACATTGAAGCAGAACATGCAGTTTTGCAGGTTCTCGCAGTCGTGGCAGAAATAGCTGTCGCTGCACTTGCTACAGCTGTCCATTTCAAAGCAGCGCTGCAGGTGGCTGGAGTGGTAGCACTTTATGCTGAAACTAGAGAAGAACGTAAACTGGCAGCCGAAAATATGGTCGTTGTTGTCGCAGAACCAACTGTATGCAAGATATTTTGAATAGAAGCAGTCCAGGGACATGTGGGCCGCTGAAAGGTTCTTGTATATCGAGCACTTGTCAACATCAAAGTTCTCGCCTTCGGCCAAGTCGACTATGAATTTCCCTTTCCTTCCCATCTGGCAAGAAAGGCTTTCTGCCGAAGGCGTGCTTTTGATGTCAAGCAAAATGCCGCCCACTTCTTCGATATTTTTCATCAGGGCTACTTTTGAATCTGGAAGGCCGGGAAAAACAGCATAGCAAGGAACAATCACCTGCCCGCTTTTTGTTTTCACTTCCCTCCAACCAGGCATTCCGCTGAAGAGCCATTTGCCGAACCGGTCGAGGCCGGACAGCGGCTCGCCAAGAACAATGCTAGACGTCGTAGCCCACGCTTTCCCTATTTTTTTGCTAGCCATCGCGCCCACCCACTATGTCTGAAAGCAGCAGCCCCTTCTTCTTTGATTTAAGCATTGCAGCCATCTGGGAAAGAAGCTCCTTTTTCAGAGGCACATAGCTTGCTTTTTCCAGCTGATTATTCCCTATCATGAACATTTTTGACTGCTGCCCAAACGAGAACATGCAATCCCGGCAGTTCCTTGCAAAAAAGCAGCAATAAATGTCGGAGCACGTCTGCACCTGCGCACTTTCGAAAACCCGCTTCGCAAGCGAACTTTCACTTAGGCCCATGCAAAATTCGCTTTCACCTACGGCTGATGAACCAAATTGGTGCTTTGACTTGATTACCAGTTCAGAATACGCAATGTACTCGGATTTTGTTATGTTGTGAGAAGCATAAACGAAAAAGGAATCGGTCACGTTGTCCGAGCGTTCTATGTACTTTGAATTGCCGATTGCCTTGCTGCCACAGTAGTATGCGCACTCGCGCGCTGCGCGCAGGAGTGAGTCTATGTCCTTGATGTCGTTTGGAGAGAATTTTGGAGGTGGGAGGCGCGGCTTTTCTTCCATGGAGATGAGTTTGGCTCGCGCGGGATAGGGCGCAATGTAGGAGACTTCCGCCCCGGAGAGCGCACTTTTCCCTTTTTTCATGGGCGCGGCATAGGTGAAAAGCCGCTCGTTTTCCCTCAGGCTGCCGATTTCCTGCCCGAAAATCGCGCGGCAGGCGCTTTTGAAGGACCGGTCAATGGCTGCAAGAAGCTCCAGGGATTCTCCCATGAAAGAAGATGCTGCGATAATGATTAAAAGCTCGCGCGCGAATGTTGGCACATGGGATGCAGACCTAGCTACCAGGGCACGCGGCTTGTGATGGATTGTCCTACCTGCGGCCTTGGGCTTGCCACGCCGCAGTGCATAAACTCGCACTTCAGGGTGACCTCGGCTCTTCCGAAGATTTGGAAGACCATGAGGTATGAGGAAGAAATAATGGTGGAGCTGGATGAGGAAAAAACCACAATCATCTATGAATACGATGCGCTCATTCGGCAGGTCGAGGGCATCATGCTCAACCAAAAAACATATGGCAGGCCTGAGGACGAGCATTATTTGCAGAGGAAGAAGCTACTCAAGGACTTTTACGAGTACATGTTCATGAACCCCATGGTGGCTGAGCAGGTGCTGCGCGGCTACAACGAGCCCTATCCGCAAAAGGCGGTGTTCGTGGAGGGCTACAGGAATTTCCACGCGTGGATGAACGGCATACTGGATGCGTACACGAAATCGTCCTTGTACCTGCTGTGCAAAAAGACAGGCGACCTTCGCGCGGCATTCCTCGCGCTCTTGGGCCTCAAGTCGCTTCTTTTCATGACGAACTTCATGCTCACTGTGCCAAAAGACGCAGTGCAGGTGGATGTGCCCGAGGCTAATTATGAAATTGGGCATGGCCTGAAGGTGAAAATCTACGACGTGCCAGGCGGCGAGGCGCACATCTATGTGATTGAAAACTTGGTGATTGAGTCCCTTTCCACCAAGCTTCAGGAGATGCTGCGCGCCGCAATACAAGACGGGCTCAAGGAAATACGCCAGAATGTGGACTACAGCACTATTTTCGACGACAAGAGCAGGGAGTTTGCCCAGCAGTTCATGGACAAGGCAAACCTTGAGAAGGAGGAAATCACGCAGGAGCAGGCAATTGCAATGGGAAAGGAAGCCGCGTCCTGGACGGTTGGGCTTGGCTCGCCGATTGAGAACATGGCTTTAGATCAGGACAATATAACAGACATTTACATTGACAGTGAAAACTCCCCCCTGTACATTGAGCACGCGAAATTCGGGCTGTGCCACACGCTTTGGCGCTACAACCGCGAGATGCTTGAGCACGCGTTCAAGAACATTGTGGCATCCACCATGGGAACGAGGAAATTCGACAAGAACACGCCGGTTGTGGATGTGGTGCTCACAAGGCTTGCAATGAGGTGCCACTTGCAGCAGCCGCCAGCCACTTTCAGGGATCTGCAGGCTGCGCTGCGCATCATGCGCGACAAGCCCTTCACCTACCCCATGTACCTGAAGCTCAATTCAATGTCGCCTTTCTTTGCCGGCTATGACGACGTGATGGTGGGATTGGGCTGCTCCGAGGCAGTGCTTGGCCTGAAAGGCGTGGGAAAAACAGCATTCACTTCCGCGAAAATTGCGGCAATTGGCACCAAGAAAAGGATACTTCCCATTGAGGACATTGAGGAAATCCCGGTCAAGGCTTACAGGAAAAAGGGCTTCCATATAGGCGCAGTGCAGGTGCAGTCATCTGACCGCGACGAGGTGGGGCAGAACGAGCTTGACTTGGTCTCCATGACAAATGCCGCGCTGCGCATGGGAGACGCATGCGTCATCATCAACGAAATCCGCTCGCGCGTTGCAATACAGGGAGTAATCAACATGCTCAACACCCAGCCGGGCATTTTCCTTCTTTACAACCTGCACGCCCAGTCGCTAAAGGACGTGCAGGACAGGCTGGAAACAGTGTTTGGCATCCCCGCAGCATCCATGTTTTCCACCGACAGGTATTCGTTTTTGAAGAAGATACGCTTTGGACGAAAAACGCGCGTGTACAGGATGCTTGGCCTCCAATACGAGACGGACATCAAGGACCATAAGTTTGTCCAGACATTCGAACTGGAGCGCGGAGAGGACATCGACGACACGGCGCTGCGCTGCCTGTTCCTGAGCGAGCCTGCGGCAAACGCCAAGTCTCTTGCTGACGCTGATTTGGGAAAGATTGCAAAGAACCTGAAGCTGGATTTTGTTCCCCCCGCGCTCGAGCGCAGGAGCGACGAGACAGGCATCTCGCCCAAGCAGTACGTGATGGAGGCATTCCTCAAGGGCAAGCTCTACTCGCAGGTGTTTGAAGCCTCGGAAAAGCACAGCCACCCGCAGTTTTTGGAGCTGGATTTCGTCCTCAGGTGCACCACCGCGCTCAACAACCTGCTCAAGCGCATACACTCAGAGGACATTGACTGGGCAAAGGTGGACAAGGAATGGTGCAAGCTCTTTTCAGACCTGGTGAAGCGCGAGCTTGCCGAGGCTTCGGAGGACCTCGTGAAGACCGGCTCAAAAGAGGCAAGGAAGGCGTGATTTTTTGGCATTGATGCGCGCGCAGGGCGCAACTGAATATCTGGTTCTTCTTGCAGTTGTGCTGATTGTCGCCCTAGTTTCCGTCGCGCTGCTCGGCTTCTTCCCGGGGATGGCAAGTGACGCGCAGATTACGCAAAGCGAAACTTACTGGCGCTCTGCCTCGCCTGTTGCCATACCTGAGTGGGCTGCGCGTAACTTCGGGAGCTATGATGGCTCCACGCGCGTGTACATTAGGCTGAAAAACAACGGGAACTACCCCATAAGGGTAACCGCGCTTCTGGACAAGGACGGAAATGCCATGAGAAGCTACTGGGGCAACCCGAACTGTAGCACGCCGAACGGGGTTTACAACCTGAGCGACGTGTTCTACATGGCGCCGGGAGAGATGCTGAACCTGGGCTGGAACTCGTTTGGCTTCTCGTGCAACAGGGACATTGTGTTGTCAACCGGCAGCACGAGCGGCGTAACGCTTGGGCAGATGACGTCGCTTTGCCAGAACTCAAGCTCCTCGCCAGGCACGCTGATGACAAGCGGCCTGGGCTTTGAGTACATTGAGTACATTGACGGGCACGAGATAACGAAAAGGCAGATTGGCAGGGCGGTCGCTGTGAGGTGCCTGTCGCCAGCATGAGCGCGTGGTTTTAAATGATTGGCTGCCCAGCTGAAGCATCCAGGTGGTACTAATGGTTGACATGAAGCTCCTTTCAAGGCTGACAGAGTCGTTCGGCGTGCCAGGGCACGAGGGCGAGATAGCCGGCATTATGGCTGGGGAATTCAGGAAAGCTGGCTACAAAACTGAGATTGACAGGTTTGGCAATGTGATTGCGCGCGCACCAGGGGCGAGGAAAAAACCAGTGATGCTGGGCGCGCACATGGATGAAATAGGCATGCTTGTCAAGTTCATAAACGACAAGGGGTTCATACGCTTTGTCAAGGTTGGGGGCATTGACAACCGAGTGCTTGTGAACCAGCGCGTGGTCATTGAAACCGAGAAGGGCAGGATTTACGGCGTGATGGGCAACAAGCCGCCGCACATGCAAAAAGCAGAGGAGATGAAAGCGGCCATTGACAACAAGTCGCTTTTCATTGACATTGGCGCAAAGAACAAAAAGGATGCTGAGAAGATGGGAGTGAGGATCGGCGACCCCATAAGCTTTGACATCCAGACCAAGGTGCTAAACGGCAAGCTGGTGACTGGCAAGGCGCTTGACAACCGCGTTGGCTGCTACATACTCCTTGAGCTGACAGGAAGGCTGAAGAACAAGAACGTGGTGCTTGTGGGCACCGCGCAGGAGGAAGTCTCCACTTTTGGCAAAGGCGCGATGATTGCCGCCTACAACCAGGAACCGTCCGCCTTTATTGCGGTTGACACGTCCATTGCAGGCGACCACCCTGAAATGAGCGAGGACGATGCAGTCGTGCGCCTTGGCAAGGGGCCAGCAATCAGCCTTGTGGAAGCAGGGGGAAGAGGAAACTTTGCAGACTCCACGCTTTCCAAAAAATGCATTGAAGTTGCGAAAAAGGCGAAAATTCCCTACCAGCTTGAAGTCATTGAAGGCGGCGCGACTGATGCCGCCTCTGTTTATGGCGAGCGCGGCGGCATCCCGTCGATTGCGATTTGCGTGCCAACGCGCTACATCCACTCAAACGTGGCAGTGTGCGCAATGGATGACATTGAAAAAACAGCCGCCTACCTTGCAAAGCTCGTGGAAGCAATTGCCTGAATCATGATGAAGGGCGTTATCTCTTTCGTAGTTGCGTCCGTTTTCCTTCTTGTTCTGGTTTCGTCAGCTGCGAAACTGTCAGAGCGCGAGCCTGATTATTCCTGGCAGCCCCTTGTTGCAGCGCACTTGCAGCAAGAGGCAATAGAGGCTGCGTTTTCCAGTGCTTTGTCTGATGCTGCCGGAAAATCAATGGCTGTGTCCATGGCAGCAGGCGCGGATTCCCCCGTCCTGGTGAAAACCGCGCTTTATCTGTCTGCACTGGATTTTGAAGCGCAGCTTCGCGAAGAAGGCTATGATACGGCTTTCTGGTGCGGCCAGCCTTCCGAGGCTGCGCTGCAGGCTGCTTCTGAAAGGATGGCAGCAGGAAGGCATGCTGCGGCGCCTGAGGGCGCATTGCCTCTTTCAAACCCTGCCTGCGCGGATGGTTTTGGCGTGAATCTTCTGAAGAAAAAGGCGCGAGTTTCCGATGTTGGCTTTTCCCTTTATTCTAAAAACGCCGGCATTGGGTTTGCAGCGCAATTCCCTGACGGCTACGAGGTTGATTTTGATGGCTAGGGAGCAGCAGGCATTTACGGCAATGCTGGGCAGGCGGGCGCGTGGGCAGTCTTCATTAGAGGCAATGCTTGCCTTTGCGGCTCTTTTGTGCGCGCTTGCAGTGCTTGCGCATGCTGCAAAAGCGCAGTCCGAGGCATTCACAGCCTCAGTGGAAACGGCTGGTGCGCGCAGTGCGCTGGCACACGAGGCATTTTACATTGACCTGTCCGCAGACTTGATGCCAAGCATGGCGCTTTCGCGCAATTTGTCAGGGGTGCCAGTGGCAGAGGGGCAATGGCTTGCCGCAGCCTCAAGCGGCTCGATGCGCGAGCCGCTTTTCCACAGGCTGTCAGTGAACAGTGAGGGGAAATATTATGTGCAGAAGTGACGCCAGACAGGCATTCTGGTCCATTGACGCAGCATTCGCACTTGTTTTGGCAGTGGCGATGTTTGCGCTGTTTTCAATGCTTCTTTATGCTGCAGGCATAACTGCCACACAGGGAGCAGGCACTATTTCTGGCGAGTTTCTTTCCTCGCGCTTTTCGTCTTATGCGCTATCGCAGATAGATTCATTGGAGCAGGTGGATTTGCAGCTTGTGCTGGAAGGGACAGGCAGAGAGTATGCCAGCTTGCGGGTCGGAGATGAATTTGCCTACGCCGGCAAGGAGAGTGGCGTTGTTTACTGCACGCAAAGGCTGGCAGTGAAAGAGGGAAAGATTGTAAAGTTGGAGGCGTGTATTGGATGAGGGGCTTTCTTTTCAGCCTGGAGGCTGCGTTTTCCATCACTCTTGCAATAGTGGCAGCGGCATGCCTGCCCGCGTTTGCCATGCACGAGGAAAGCCCAGGAAATTACCTTGCCTGCTCTGACGCTGCGGGTGTTCTGGCAAAGTCAGGCGCATTTGCCTCGCAGGAAAAGCTGCAGGCGGCTGTTGATGAGGCTGGCGAGCTTTTGGGCATGTGCATTGAGGCAGAAAGTGCAGGCATGGGCGCAAGCTCGTGTGATGAGAGCAGGCAGGGAAGCGTGCTTTCCTTTGCTTTCCCTGTTTGGTCAGGCGGGAAATTGCAGAACGCGCGCGTGGCGTGCTGGCAGATGCATTGACATGTGCGGGTGGCGCGCGACCATCAGCGACCTTTTTATGTTTTGCATTGGTAGGGGAGGCTAGGTGGTTTGTGTGAGGTTCTTTGCTGCATTCCTGGTGCTCGCGCTTTTCGTTGCATCAGCGTCCGCATACGACGTGGGAATCAAGGTCACTGTTTCGCAAGGGACGCTTGCTGTTGGCACCAATGTGACGGTTGTGAAGGACGGCGTGCGCCTTTACGATGGCAAGGCAGATGCATTCGGCACGGTGCAGTTCCCGCTTGACGCCGGCACCTATTTCGTGCTTCTGGACAGGGGCGGCTACACCAGGCACGTGAACCTCCTTGAGGTGGCGAAGTCCGAGAACATCACATACACCATGCGCCAGCTCATCTCTTACGCCAGCGTGTACGGGCAGATGACCGGCCCGGACGATTTTTCCAGCGCATCGATAGGCGCATATTCCAACGGAAACATAGTCAAGAGAGTGCCGCCGAACAAGGACGGCTACTACATAATGTCGTTCCTCCCGGACGGGGAGTACGAGCTTTCCTACGCTGCGGACGGATTCGTTGAGAAGAGGCTCCTGAGGAGCCTGTCCCAGCCAGAATTCAAGGAAGTGAACGTGGAGCTTTTGAAAATCCTGCCCCCTGTGCAGGAATCCCCCATTGTGATGGCACCGGGCATTGCCCAAAGGCAGTCAATCATCGAAGTCTCAGTGGTCAGGGGCGGCGTGCCCATGGCTGGCGAGAAGCTTTCGGTTGAGACGCCTGCCGGCAATATCGAGGTCGTCACGGGCGAGGACGGGATTGCGCACGTGAACGCTGTAAAGGCAGGAGAGTACAGGTTCTTCTATGGAAACATGTCGGCAGTCACTATCGTGCCGGGCGAAAACGAGACAGCGGCAGAGCTGCCATCCGAGGAAGAGCCGCAGCAGGAACCAGCGCAGCCGGCAAAGCCTGAAGGAAATGAGATGGCAGTGGGGCTTGTGGTGGCAGGCATTGTCGGCTTGATTGCTGCGATTGCAGCCATATTGTTCGCAATCAGCAGGATGGCTGGGAAAAAGGGCAAGCAGGAGCCAAAACCTGAGGCGCCTGCTGAGCAGCAGAAAAAGCCAGCAACTTCGCATAAAAAACGCCATGCGGCGCACAAGCACCGCCACAAGAAGTGATACTGATGCCTTTCAATGCGAAGAAATTCATAGGGACGGCAGTTTCCTCCATAAAGACCAGCATAGGCAACGGGAAAGCGATAATAGGCATTTCAGGAGGGGTGGACTCCTCGGTTGCCGCAGTGCTTTGCGCGCGCGCCCTTGGGAAGAATGTTTGCTGCGTGTTCGTGGACACTGGCCTGATGAGAAAGGATGAAGCTAGGCTTGTGAAAGCAATGATGGCGCGCGCAGGCGTGAAGCTTAATGTTGTGGATGCATCCAAACAGTTTTTCTCCGCGCTGGAAGGCGTGGACGAGCCCGAGGAGAAACGGAAGATAATTGGCGAGAGGTTCATACGCGTTTTTGAGGCAGAGGCGAAAAAGCAGAAAGCGTCTTACCTAATACAGGGAACGATTGCACCTGACTGGATAGAGAGCGGAGGGGGCAGCCGCGACACCATAAAGTCGCATCATAACGTGGGAGGGCTTCCTGAGAAGATGGGCATGAAGCTTTGCGAGCCCCTGCGCGACTTGTACAAGCACGAAGTAAGAATTGTGGCAAGGGCGCTTGGCTTGCCCCCTGAAATTTCAGAGAGGCAGCCGTTCCCAGGCCCTGGCTTGGCTGTGCGGATTGTTGGGGAAATAACCCCTGAGAAAGCAGTTATTGTGCGCGAGGCTTGCCATATTGTGGAAGAGGAGCTGGAAAAGGCTGCAGAAAGCGGCGCCATAGAAAAGCCGTGGCAGTATTTTGCCGCGCTGCTCCCTACCAGGACGGTTGGCGTGCGTGGGGACGAGCGCTCTTACCAGTACACTGTGGTGGTGCGCGCAGTGCGCTCGCTGGACGGCATGACTGCGAATTTCTCGCACATCCCGCCCGAAGTGCTGCAAATCATTTCAACCAGAATTACCAATGAAATACGAGAGGTGGGGCGCGTGCTTTACGACATCACAAACAAGCCGCCGGCCACCGTGGAGCTGGAGTAAAGAAGCGGTGCACGGCAGGCAGGGGATGGCAGGTAATTTCCATGATATTGATAGTTGATATGGGTTCGCAATATACCCACGTGATTTGGCGCACCTGCCGGGATTTGGGGCAGGAAGGCAAGATTGTACCGAAAACTGTTGCGCGCGCAGAGCTTGATGGCGCTGATGCGGTGATACTTTCCGGCGGGCCTTCTTCTGTCATCAAGGACAATTTCCATTCGCTTCCCGATTTCATCAAGGAATCTGGCAAGCCCATGCTGGGCATCTGCCTTGGCCACCAGCTCATTGCGCACACACTTGGCGGCGAGGTGGTGAAGGGGAAGAACGCTGAGTATGGCTTGTCGAAAATCGAGATTGACAAGCTTGGAGTGCTGCTTGAAGGCGTGCCCACGCCTTTCAATGCCTGGGTGTCGCATTTTGACGAAGTGAAGGTAATGCCGGATGGCTTTGTATCGCTCGCGCACTCAGACACCTGCGCGCACGAGGCAATGGAATTTCCTGCGCGCAGGCTCTTTTCAGTGCAGTTCCACCCGGAAGTGTGGCACACCGAGAACGGCGAGAGGATACTGGAGAATTTCCTGAAGACTGTTTAAACTGCCAAAAATCTCTTTTTCCCAGCCTGAAGCGCGAGAGCCGCAGCGCCGCCCATTGCAGCAGTCATGAGCTGGAAAATGCCCATTGCTGTCAGGAAAACTGCAGGCACCATGCTAAACGATAGGAGCGCGAAGGCGGCGATGAATAGGAAGGCTGCCTTTGCTGTTGCGCCAATGCCAAGCGCGGCTATGCGGTTTGTTTTCTTGTCGAAGACAAAGCTTCGCAAAGCTTTGTCTGCAGATGCAAAGCCAGCAGGATTTGCATCTCCAAGCACGAAATACTTTATGCACAGCACAAGAATGGCATTGCCCACCCAGATGAGGGGGAGCATGCATAGTAGCGCTGTCGAGGCGGCGCCGAAGATGAGGCCTGCGAGATAGGCACCTATGCTTGGGAGGATTATGACTGGTAGCAATCGCGCGCCTTTTAGGTTGAGCGCGGCAAGCACCAATGCGCAGTTCACCACAGCACCCACAAGAAGCTGCTCATGCCCCAAAAGGAAAGGGAGGGAAAATGATATTGTTGCGTAGAGGAGCATCTCTATGTATTCCTGTGCGCGCGAAAGGGAGTATTCCTGCCTGAAAAGCGAATCGGAAATTTGTGCGTAAGCGAACTTCATTGCATCCCCTCGACAATTGTACAGGGGCGATAAATATAAACTGTGCGAACGAATTTGTGCGTTGATGGCAAGGGAAAAAAAAGAGAGCAGGATACTGATGAACATCCTGCACGAGGCGCAGGAGAAGCATGGCTATCTCTCAGAGCACATTCTCAAGCAGATTGCAATAGACCAGGACATCCCGATTGCTCGGCTTTACGGGGTGGTGAAATTCTATACCATGTTCCACACCGAGCCGCAGGGAAAATATGTCATCGAATTTTGCGGCTCGCCATCCTGCGTGCTTGCAGACGGCACTGCACTTGAGAAGTTCCTGGAGGGCGAGCTTGGCGTGAAAATCGGGGGCACCACCAAGGACGGCATGTTCTCGCTTTACAAAACGTCGTGCATCGGCTGCTGCGACGAGGCGCCGGCAATGCTCGTGAACGGCGAGCCGCACACCAAGCTCACTGTGGAAAGGCTGACGGCGCTTTTGAAGAAGCTGAAGGAGGCGCATGCAGACAAGAAAGTGAAAAAGAAGTGAATGCCTGCGCTGAAGGGCAGGGCTGGAAAAGAAGTGGAAACATGCAGATATTGCGGCAGACGAACATGGAGGCGCTGGAAAAGGCGCGGACATTGGGCCCAGATGGCGTGCTGGAGCTTTTGGAGAAAAAGGGGCTTGAGGGAAGGGGAGGCGCGGCGTTTTCCACTGCGAGAAAGTGGCGCGCAAGCCGCGACGCGCCTGCTGACGAGCGCTTCGTGGTCTGCAACGCTGATGAGGGGGAGCCTGGCACCTTCAAGGACAAGTTCATAATCAGGCACAATGCTGAGACGGTGGTGGAGGGGCTCCTTATCGCGGCTTATGTGGTGGGCGCAAAGAGGTGCTTCATTTACCTGTGCGGCGAGTATGATTACCTGAGGCCGCGATTGCAGCAGCAGGCGGACGATATGCTTGCGCGCACGAAGATGGAGGACGTGACGATTGAGATTGTGCGCGGGGCAGGCGCATATGTGTGCGGCGAGGCGACTGCCCTCCTTCAGTCCATACAGGGGTTTAGAGGCACGCCGATGCAGAAGCCTCCCCATCCCACGAGCTGCGGCCTGTGGGGCAAACCGACAGTGATCAATAATGTTGAGACGCTCACGTGCGCGGCGCAGGCAGTGCTTTTCGACGACTGGAACCCTGCACTCCGGCTGTTCTCGCTTTCAGGCAACATCAAGAATCCTGGCGTGTACGAGTTCCCACTCGGAGTGAAGATGTCGACGGTGATAGATGTCGCGCAGCCGAAAAAGAAGCTCAAGGCAATGTCATTCGGCTGCTTTGGCGGGATAATGCCTGTGGACGAGAACATGGCAATCACACCAGAGGCGATTTGTGTGGAAAAATGCCACCATGGCGCGTACAGCATCATTTTCATGGATGAAACTGTGAATGTGGTGGATATTTCCTACTCGATTGCAAAATTCTATACTTATGAATCGTGCGGCAAGTGCACGCCCTGCCGCGAGGGCACGATTCGCATCCTCAACCTGCTCAAGAAAATACTGAACGGCAAGGGCGTGAAAAAGGACCTGCAGGTGCTTGCAGAGCTTGCCTTGCACATCCAAGAGACCGCCCTTTGCGGCCTTGGGCAGACCTGCGGCAACCATGTGCTGACCTCGCTGCAGCATTTCCCTGCTGATTATGATCATTACCTGAAAAAGGGTGCCAAATCATGAAGATAACGCTCAACGGCAAGGAAATGGAAGCGGACGGCGATAAGTCGCTGCTTGACATCTGCCGCGAGAATGGCATCAACGTGCCAACGCTTTGCTACCATGCCAGCCTGTTCCCAGAGGCGCGCTGCAGGGTGTGCCTGGTGGAGATGGACGGCAAGCTTGTCACCTCGTGCTCCACAAAGCCGCGCGAAGGCGCCTCGATAATAACCAACAATGAGCATGTTATGAAGGCACGGAAGCTGAACATGGAGCTCATGCTGCCAGAGCCTGCGTGCAAGCGCGAGGACGACATGGAAGTGTGCGGGATTTACGAGGAAGTCGGCATGAGGACTGCGCGGTTTGCCAGCATCAAGGAGTACAAGCCTGACTTGGGCGCCGCGGTGATACGCGACAACAACAAGTGCATAAACTGCGGCAGGTGCGTGAGAGTTTGCGCAGACATACAGGGGGTTTATGCCATTGATTTTGCTTCCCGCGCGCACAACGAGCATGTCACACCATATTTCGAGAAGAACCTTGCAGATGTTGCCTGCATTAGGTGCGGCCAGTGCATACTGAATTGCCCCGTGGGCGCCATTTCGGAGAGGTCGCATATTGATGAAGTGGTAGCTGCGCTTGATGACAAGGAAAAGCACGTTGTTGTGCAGGTGGCCCCATCCATCAGGGCTGCCTTGGGCGAGCTTTTCGGCATGCCAGCAGGCACGCTGGTGACAGGCAAGACGGTTGCGGCGCTGAGGAAATGCGGCTTTGACAAAGTGTTTGACGTTGACCTGGGCGCGGACATAACCATAATGGAGGAAGCATCTGAGCTTCTGAACAGGATAAGCAATGGCGGCAAGCTGCCCATGATAACCACCTGCTGCCCAGGCTGGATATTGATGATGGAGTTTTTCTACCATGACCTGATTAGCAACATGTCCACCTGCCGCTCGCCGCATGAGATGCTCGGCATGCTCATCAAGACGTATTATGCCAAGAAAGCAGGAATCGACCCGAAGAAAATCGTGGTTGTGTCCATCATGCCTTGCACTGCCAAGAAATTCGAGTCCACGCGGCCTGAGCTTGAGACTGGTGTTGACTATGTGCTTACCACGCGCGAGCTTGGAAGGCTGGTGAAGATGAGGAAAGTTGATTTTGCCTCCTTGCCTGACGAGGAATTCGACCCTGCCTTGGGCATTTCAACAGGTGCAGGAGTGATTTTCGGCGCAACAGGGGGAGTGATGGAGGCTGCTTTACGGACCGCGCACTTCCTTGCAACCGGCAAGGAGCTTGAGAAGCTTGAGGTAAACGAGATTCGCGGGATGAAGGGCATTAAAGAGGGCAAAATGATGCTTGGGGGCAAGGAGGTGCGCTTTGCCTGCGCGCACGGCGGCGCAAACGCGCGACGGCTCATGGAGCAAAAAGACAAGTACCACTTCATAGAGATAATGGCATGCCCTGGCGGCTGCATTGGCGGAGGCGGGCAGCCAATTTACCGAGACCCTGAAGTCCTGCGCAAGAGAACGGAAGCCATTTACTCAGCAGACCGCGCATCCAAGCTTCGCCGCTCGCACGAAAACCCGGTTGTGAAGCAGATTTACAAGGAAATGCTGGGCGCGCCCCTCTCGGAAAAAGCCGAGGAGCTGCTGCACACTCACTACGTGAAGAGAGATAGGTTTTAGCCGCACAAGTGCAACCGCCTTTATAAACCTTATTATACACTATTTACAACGGTGTGGGAATGTTTATTCGCAGCATCAGTAAGAAGATGACACGCGCGTGCCCCAGCATATATCTTACAGGAGCAAAACTTGGCACGCCTGTTTATTGGGCAAGAAGGATAATTGGCTTGGATTATAGGAAGGTGGGAAATAGGATTGCGCGCCTGCACGAGAAGTATGGAGACAATGCCCTTGAAAAAAAGCCCGGGTGCGCAAGGCATGCCTATTATCTGGCCGCCAGATACGCGCCTGGATGGAAAACGCGGCTTGATGAGAAAAAATGGTCTGCTTTTGAAAAATGCGGGTTGTTGGTCGTTTAACGAGAGATGGCCATCACGGCGGCATCCTGTAGACCTGCAGGTGCGGCACGCTTTCTATTGTCATTGCGTGCGAAACTGGGAGCCCTGCCTTTTTCGCTGCCGCAAGCGCGCGCTTGCCCACGATGTTGGCGTTCTGCGCGGCTGAAAGAGCGGCGACTGCCTCTTTTTCATCCACTTTCCTGCCGAGGTAGAATGGCGCGTATGCGGAGAGGTCAAGGCGCATTTTCTTGTTTGAAAGCACACGGCCTATGAGCTCTGAGTCGCAAAGCGCGACAATCTCGCCATCAGGCGACGGGTGCGTCTTTAGGTACATGATAAAAGCTCGGCGCTAAGGCTAATAAACGATAGTGGAGGATTCCTGCCATGGAACATTTCCGCAGAAATTTTACAGCAGTGGAAAGAGGCGCAGTGCGCCGAATTTCCACTAAAATGAGATTTTTTCTTGTTGCAATCGTGGGCGTGCTGATTTTTGCAGCTGGCTGCGCGCAGAACGATGCTTTGCCTGTAGAGGAAGAAGGCAGCGCGCAGTTTGTGCTGCCTGCCTCGGGTGCCTCTTACCATGCACGATACACTGTTGAGGAAGGCGGCCCCATGGAAAAGGAGGCGTGGCGCGCGCCAGGCAAGATGAGGACTGACTTGTCAGTGCAGGGCGTGCGCGCGCTTTCATTCTATTTTGTGGAGAATCGCGCCTATTCCTGCTCTTTCCTTTCGAAGCCGCCATCCTGCTATGATGTGACTGCCACTCTTTCGCAATCCGATGCGTCAAGGATTGTACCTGATGAGGATGACTACAGGGGCTTGGCGCAGGTGGAAAGCATAAAGATTGGCAACACTGACGGCAGGTGCTATGAAACCGCAGTTATTGGCGTTGGGGAGCGCAAAATATGCTTTGCAGTGGGGGGAGTGGTGGCGTATGACTCGTACAATGTGAGCAAGACAGTTATCCGCACAGAATATTTGACAAGCCTGGAGCTTTATTCGCAAGGCGAGGGACCGGATGAAACCGTGTTCTCCCTGCCTGCTGAACCTGTTTCTGCGCCCATTACCCAGGCGCCACCAGTTGAAGAGGGTTTCAGCGACCTGCCTTATTGACCCAGCGCAGGTATTGCCTGCTTGCGCAGGTTGTTTGGATGATTAGCACATGGGCCCAGGAGGATTGAGCAGTGGCAAGGCAACTGCGAAAGATTTTGCGCGGCAGCGCAAAACCTGGACCACGAGCAGGGCGAGTGGGCCCAGGAGGAGTCGAACCCCCCGTCTTCGCTGTGTAAGAGCGACGTCTTACCGATCGACTATGGGCCCGGTAGACGGATTATTTTGGCGAAGAAGATATAAGAGCGACGCCCCCGTCAGCCGAAGGCTGGCGGTTCGTCGCAAGAGCGACGCCCCCGTCAGCGCGACCCTCTTTTTGCCCGAAGGCAAAAAGGGGCGTTTTTTTCGCGAAGCGAAAAAATACGAGCGCTGGAGGGATGGTGGCTGGAAGCCGCCAGATACCGATCGACTATGGACCCGTTGCTGTGTTTTTACTCTTCCTTGCCAAAAGCATTAAATACTGCATCTGAGAACTTCTCTCGGTGATGTTTAATGGCGTATGAATATCTGGCTGACCAGCTCCAGGCGAGCGCGGTTGGTTTTATCGGAAGCCTGCTGGAGGGCGTGTTTGCGTTTTGTATTTTAGTTGCAATCATGCTCATTGGAATTTACGTTGCAGACCTGCTTGGCAAGCTGCTCAAGGAGTTCCTGCGCAGGGTGAGGCTTGAAAAATTCCTGGAGAGCCACGGCGTGCACGACGCTTTCCTTGGCTTTACGCTTTCAGGGGTTGCAGTCATACTCCTGAAGCTTTACGTGGTGGTGGCGTTCCTGGGAATCGCGGCTGACGCGATAAAGATGCCCATGCTCTATCTCCTCTCGGCGCAGGCAATAAACTACCTGCCTTCGCTTGCCCAGGGCTTAATCGTCCTGCTTGCCGCGCTCATGGCGGCAGACTATCTGACCGACAGGATAAGGGCGCACAAGAAACTGCCGTTTGCAAACAGCATCGGCATAATTGTCACGCTGTTCATTGCGTACAATGCGCTTGTGATTGCCCTGCCCATGCTGCTCCCAACTGCAGACCCGTCCTTGCTGGTCTGGTCGTTCCTGGTGCTGCTCTCAGCATTCGCAATTGCGCTTGGATTTGGCGCTGCGATTGCAATCGGGCTTGGGATGAAGGACACTGTGGCAGTCATTGCCAAGAAACACAAAGACAAGTTCGACAGGCTGCTGTAAGGAGCGCCTGTTTTCTATTTTTTTTCTTTTGATACCCCCAGCTGTGCCCAGACTCACTCAGCCCTGGGCACTTCCTTCTTCTCAGCAGGAGGGGCCTTTTTCCTGCCCATGAAAAAATAGTATGCTGCACCGCCAATAAAGGCTATTGACACGATGGCAAGAAGAACAGGCTGGAGCGGGTTTGCGCCTGCTGAGCCCGAAAGCGCTGCGTTTGCAGCCTTTATTGCGCGGTCCGATGAGGCCAGGGAATCCGCATACATGGCGCTTGCAAGGAAACTTTCGGCACGCGCAACTTCGTCCTCTATTTGGGCAGCATCATCAGCGCTTGCGCGCGACTGAGCCTCTGACAGGGCTGCGCGTGCCACGCCAAGAGAGGATTGGGCCGAACTTGCGAGGGAGACAAGAGCCTCTGAAAGCGATGAGTGGAGGGAAAACAGCTTGGCATAGGAGGAATTTGCCTGCAGCATTGCGTCCTGCGGGGAAATCGTGGCTTTTTTGGAAGCAGTCAAGAGCTTGTCAGCCTCATCAAGGCGCGACTGCGCCTGGGCTGGGGTGATGGGAAGCTGGCGCCGCGACTGTGTAGAAAGGGCACTGTATTGAAGAGAGTAGTTTGCAAGCAGGGATTCTGTTTGCGCCCGAAGCGTCGAGTAGGATGAACGAAGCTCATCTGCATGTATAGATAACTGTTCAGATGCTTCTTCTGACTCGCCCGTAGCCACTGCAACAAGAACGCTCACCTCTGATGAGCTGAGAAGGGACTGCACAAAATTGCCTTGTGTGTAGTGGGATTGCGCATCTGACAGCGAGCCCTTGGCAAGAAGAAGGGCAGCCTGGCTGTTTTCGTCAATGCTTGCTTTTCGCGCCTTTGCATACTCATTGGATGCTGTTGTGAGAGAGGAGAGTGAAAGGGATGCAAGCGATGATGACATGTCTGAGTTGGCTTTTCTGAGAAGGGACGTTGCCTTTTGGTAGCCGCCAGAGTCTGCTTCGCCCGAGGCAAGGGCAATGGATGACTGGTACTTGAAGAGCGCGGTTGAAAATTGCGGGAGCCGGGTCGAGTTTGCGCGCAAAAGGGCTTGCTGCGAAAGCAGAAGTTCTTCAAACCTTGCCTCTGCTTTGGATTTTTCCTCCAAATAGAGCTGGTAATCGCCAGTGGAATAGGATAGGATTTGCGCGTCCCTGCGGAGCTGCGAGAGCACTGCAAGCGCATCATTGTTCCTTCCCTGCGAAGCAAGGGCTTTGGCCTCAGACAGTGCAAGAGCATCCTTGGTGCGGTTGTAGGTAAGCACCAAAATCTCAGCCTGGGACAGTGCTTCGGAAAGAGCGGCCTGCGGGTCCTGTATCACGTAAGAGATTGCAAATGATGGCTGCTTGGCTTTTGAGAGGGGCGAGAAAATAAATGATATTTGCGTTTCATCGCCGATTTGAGTGGAAGCGGCACGGGACACTTTTTCAGTGGAAAGGGGCGTTATGGAAAGGTTTGTGATGCTGGTGTAAGGCTCGAAAATGGCAGCCTCGGCTAAGGCGCAGCTGACCGTGGGAGATGAGACTAACAGAATGAAAGACACTTTTTTTGAGCCGAGGGGCAGCGTTTCGTAATTGCGGGTTGAGAGGGAGATGGAAAACGGGGAGCGGGCAGAGTAGGTGATGGACAGGGACCCTTTGCCTTGCGGCACTCCGTCAATTTCGCCCTGCAGCACGCCGTTGCTGCTTGAGGAAAGGGAGAAGGTTTGCCCGCTGTATTTGGCAGAAGCCTTGTGCGCAAGCGCTGGTGCGGACTGGAAAATCCGCAACGCATCAAGCGCGCGGGAGGAAACGAACGATATTGTTGTGCCTGCATCCGCGTTCTCCTCAGATGCAGATTCGCACCATTCCTCGCTTGATGTCACCTGCGCAGGCTGGTCCTTTTTCGAGAATTGGAATGCAAATGCCTGGCCTGCTGCCACTGACGGCACGATGATGGTGGTTTTGCCTTTTTCAGGGTAGGCATCAGTAATGGAATCCCCGCTTAGGAAGTCAGATGAGTAAAGCGGGACTGTGGTGAGAAGGGAGAGTGATACCTGCTTGGCTGACGCCAGCTGAGATGGGTTGCTTGTTCCCACATATGCAGAATAGTCAGTTTGCTGCCCAAGCACAGGCATTTCATAAGCCTCAATGGCATGCGCGCTTTGCGAAAGCGCGGCTGATAGGTAGCTTGGGGTTTGGGCGTTTGCAGATGTGATGATTGCGTCCAGGTCGCGCTCGCATTGGCGCATGTGGCCAGCCGCCTTTCCAGTGTCAAGCCTGCCTGACGGGAAATAGGGGGATAGCTTGCCAAGCTGCCCTGGAAGCTGAGGTGACTGTTCGCCAAGCTCGCTTGCAAGCCACGAGGCATCTGCATATTTCTCCTCAAGGTAGGAATAGCTTTCATACAGGCGCAGTTCAAGCGCGCGCCGTTCCTGCTGGATGGCGCCTGAGACTGCCAGGATAACGTCTGATGACTGTGTGGCTGAGAGGAGCGATCGGTACTCTGAGAGCAGGCTGCGCTCGTACGATATGTCAATTCCGTCTGTTTCTGCTGCGGAAACAAGCGATGAATAACGCGAGAGCTCCTGCTGTGCTCCCTGAAGCGCGCCTGCGCAGTCTGTGTTTTGGGAAAGGGATATTGCCTGACCTGCCAGTCGCTCTGCGTCGACGTATGCTAAATAACGGCTGCCAAGCGTAGGCAGCGAGGCGGCTGAGGAAAATGCCCCCTCGGCTTGGGAGAGCGTTGCACGGGCAGTTGAAAGTGCCTGCACAGATGATTGTGACGCTTGTGCAAGAGCCGCAATGCGTGCCTGTTCAATGGCGCCCTCTGCCTCTTTTTTCTGGGTGAGCACTGCGGCTTCCGCATCTGCGCGCACTGTTCGCAGCGAGGCAAGCGCGTTCTGCGAGGTTTCATCAGATGATTGCGCTTCAGATATTGCAGATGCAAGCCAGCCGTCAGCGCCTTTTGAGGAGAATGTTGCCTTGGCGCCAGACAGGCCTGATTGGGCACGCGCAAGGTCTTCTTTTGCCTGCAAGTAGCCGCTATATATCCCTGTGTAGCTGCCGCCCACAAGCAGCCCTGAGCCGCCTGATGCAGGGGCAGGCAGGTCCCCGACCATCTCAAGCTTTTCGCTGCCAAGCAGCGACACTTCAAGAGAAAGCTGGCGCAATGACTCCCGCACAGATGCTTCTGCAGTCTCATAATCAGAAACCATCCCTTCCTTTGCCTCTGAAAGCAGCAAGCACAATGAAAGCGTTCTGGAAATCGAGGTGTTTGCGCTTGTGCCTGCAATGGAGTTGAGACGGGATGCGAAGGATGGTTGGGAAAAGTCAGGCATTTGTGGCGAGCTTTCAAAATAGCCGTAAAGCGGCTGATAGGCAGCAACCTCGCCTGCGCAAAAGCCTGAGCCTGGCGCAAGAAGCGATTCTGCATAGTCAAATGGCGCGGATGCCTTGCCATTGTATTGCGGGTTGCCCGCGCCCGCCTTTGACAGGAATTCGTACTCCGACTGCGCGCACTGCGACAGCGAGCGGGCGGCAGATTGCGCATAATCATGGGCAGCTGCGGCGTGCTCAAGCGTGGCGGAGTATTGTGCAGGGTACAGGCTGACAAAGCTGCTTATGTCCAGGACTTTCAGGAGGGTGTTGACCTGCACAAGAGCCTCAAGGAAGAATATATTTGCCAATGGCGCATTTTGGATGCCAAAGTTGTCGCGCACCGCAGCATCTGCCTTTTCCGCAAGCGCATGGGACGATTGTTGAGACTCCTTTGCCGATGCAAGCTCGGTATTTGCCTGTGAGAGAAGGGATGCAGGCTCTGCAAGCCTGGAGCGGATGCTGGGAGGGGCGCGGGCAAGAAGGGAACTTCCATTCTCAATTGAGACTCTTTCCAGCCCAAGGCTCGCCGTTGCGTTGTCAAATTCAAATGAGTATGAGCTTATTGACCATATTGTGATTATGTTTGGGTTTGAGGAGAGATAGGCAGGGCTTGCCCAGAAACGCGGAAGCGCGCCGCTTGGAAAGCACCCTGGGAAGCTTTCTGCAGATGCGAGAGCCGGCAATGAAAATAAGCATAGAAGAAGGAGAAGTGCGAGGCGCCCCCCCTGCAACCCCATACAGGGATTTCCACCCCAATTTTATTATCCTTATCGGAAGAATCACTTTTTCTCGGCAGGAGAAGGCTTTTCCTTCTGAGGTGCAGGCTCGGAAGAAGCGTGCGCAGGCGGAGCCTCCTGTTTTGGCCCTGCCTTTTGCTCTGACTCTGCTTTGTCGCATTTCTTGGCAAAGTCATCAAGCACAAGCGAGAGGTAGGCACCACGCTCAGTGAGGCGGTAGTTGTTCTGCTTGCCCTTTTTTTCAACCTCCACCCCCCCGTACTCGCGCATTTTTGAGAGAAGGTTGACTGTGTGCACGTAGGACATCCCCGCGGTGCGCGCAAGCTTTGATGGATACCATGCCTGCTGATCGTCCTTAAGGAGGAGGAGGATTGCACAGGGCTTGTGCTTGAGGAATAGGTTTTTCATCGCCTTGTGAGGCAGTGCTTTTGCTGCGGCTGGCTGAGGCGGTTCACTTGCCAAGCACGCACCTCCTGAGTATTGCCATCCTCACAGGCACCCCGTTTTTTGCCTGCTCGAAGTATTTTGCGCGAGCGTCAGAGTCGAATGTTGGCGGAAGCTCGTCAAGCTTTGGAAGAGGGTGGAGCACGGCCATTGATTTTGGAGCTGTGCGAAGCGCAGACATGCTGAGCTTGAACGCCTTAGACATTCGCAATGCCTCGTCCTGGTCTGCAAACCTCTCGCGCTGCACCCTGCATAGGTAAAGTATGTTGCATCCTGCGAAAGATGGCTTTGTGGTTTCTTTGATGGAGGCGCCAAATTCCTTTTTTGCGCGCGCGGTTATCTCAGGGTCCATTGCAAGGATTGGCGGGGAGCAAAGGGTGATGTTTGCCCCGAACATTGCAAGCGCGTGGAGAAGGGAGCGCATGGAGCGCGCATGCTTCAGGTCGCCCATGAGAGTCACGTTGAGCCCGGCGATTTTCCCCTTGAGTTTTTTTATGGTGTACAGGTCTATGAGCGCCTGCGTGGGGTGCTGGTTGCCCCCGTCGCCCGCATTTATCACAGGATGGCTTGCGATTTCGGCTGCAAGCTGTGGCATGCCGGGCTGAGGGTGGCGGATTACAAGAGCGTCGGCATAGCCATCCATCATGTTTATTGTGTCTGAGAATGCCTCGCCTTTTTGGGCAGAGCTTCGCTCGCCGTAGAAAGCAAGAGGAGTTGCGCCGAGCCGCGCGGCTGCGGCTTGGAATGAGAAATTCGTCCTCGTGGATGGCTCGAAGAAGAGGTTGGCAATTATTTTGCCTGAAAGGGTCTTGATGGGCTTTCCCTTTTTCAAAAGCGCCTCCATTTTCTGCGCTTCTGCAAGGAAAACCTCTGCGCCTTTTTTGTCAAAGTCGTAAACCGAGAGAAGGTCGGGCATGGCAACACCGAAGCGCATGCACAAGCAAGTTTTATAATGATGGATAATGGGTTGGGCTATCAGGCAATGCACGCGCCGCAGGCGCGCGCTTTATAATGTTTAGACGCGGATTTTTGGCAGGTGAGAAAATGAAGGACAAGGGCGCCCATTTGGGGAAGATTGTGAAAAACGGCCGCGTGCTCATACTTGCAATGGACCAGGGAATGGAGCATGGCCCCGTGGACTTCAATGAGAAGAATATCCACCCGGAATATGTCTGTGGCATTGCCGAGAGAGGGGGCTTTTCCGGCTTTGCTATACAGAAGGGGATTGCAAAGCACTACAAGGAGTGTTATTCGGGCAAGGTGCCCCTTGTCCTCAAGCTGAACGGCAGGACGAACATTGTCCCAAAAGACGAGATTTACTCCTCGCCAGTGGCATCTGTTAAGGAGGCTGTGGCGCTTGGCGCTGACGCAATCGGCTACACGCTTTATGTGGGCTCGCCGCGTGAGGCAGACCTGTTCCGCGACTTTGGCGTGATTTCCGCAGAGGCAGACGATTACGGCCTGCCGTGCGTGGTGTGGGCTTACCCGCGCGGGAAATACGTGAAGGATGAACAGTCTGTTGGAGCGGTTTCCTATGCAGCGCGAGTGGCACTCGAGCTTGGCGCTGACATTGTGAAGGTGAATTACACCGGCAGTGTGGACGGTTTTTCCAAGGTGGTTGCCGCTGCAGGCAGGTGCAAGGTGATTTCCGCCGGCGGAAGCAAGCAGTCAGACCCGGAATTCCTGTCAAAAGTAAAGGAAGTGATTGCAGCAGGCGGCGTTGGCATGGCCGTCGGCAGGAACGTGTGGCAGAACGACAACCCTATGAAAATCACAGAGGAAATCAAGAAAATCGTTTACAAGTGAGAGGATGGCGGAAGCAAAAATTGTCACGCTTGAGAAGCACCTCGCCGCAAGCGGCGCGGATGCCGAGCTTCAGAAGCTCATTTCCTCATTTGCATACATTGCGCTTGATGCGCAGCACCAATTCCCAAAGTATCTGCGCGGGACCATGGGTGAGCCAAACAAGTATGGCGAGGCGGTTGCTGCGCTTGACGAATGGGTGAATGGCTTTCTTTGCGACTCGCTTGTAAAAACCGGCTTGGTGCGCAAGATTTACTCCGAGGAGCTTCGCGAGCCGCTGAAGGCGCACAATGACGCGCCTTTTGTTGTCACGCTTGACCCCCTTGACGGAAGCTCAAACATCGTGAGCAACAACTCGTTTGGCAGCATTGTAGGGGTTTATCGCGATGACTTGCCGCAGAGCGGCAGGAAGCTGGTTGCTGCGCTTTACAAGCTGTACGGGCCAGTAAACACGCTGGTTTATACTGTTGGGGAAGGGGCGCACGAGTTTGTGAAGCATTATGACAGCGAGGGAACCCCACAGTTTTTGCTTTTGGCTCAAAATATGAAAATCCCCGAGCCTGGCGAGGTTTTTGGCATTGGCGGCGACCCACTTGAGTGGAGCCCTGAGTTTTTGAAGTTTGCCAAGGGGCTTTTCAGGGAGGAAAAGCTAAAGGTGAGGTATTCCGGCACTTTTGTCGCTGATTTTTCGCAGATACTGCATAGGGGTGGCATATTCGCCTATCCATCCACAAAAAAGAGCCCACTGGGAAAGCTGCGCCTGGTCTACGAGGCTGCGCCAATGGCATTCATTATCGAGCAGGCAGGCGGCGCAAGCTGGTCCGGCAAGGGCTCTCTTCTTGACGCAAGCGAAAAGGACGTGGACGCGCGCGTGCCTTTGTACATGGGCGGCAAGACACTGGTTGGCAAGCTGAAAAAGTCCCTGTAATCAGGGCTGCGCCCATTCTATTTCGTAGTACTCGCGCGTGCTTCCAGGCACTTCTATTCTTTTTACCAGGTAGTAGGTGACAGAGGTTTCGCGGTCGCAGATTGCAAGCAAAAGCTCAAGCCCTATGCGCTTGCACTGGTCTATTGCGTCTGCAAGCCCCTCTCCGCCAATGTACTCTTCTTCCGAGAGGGAGAACATCAGGTATTTCGGCTTTCCTGTTTTTGGGTTCTCAATTCCCCCGTGCACGCGGTGGTAGAGCAGGAAATCAAGCGTTGTGGCAAGCTGATTTTCATTCTTTCCCTTCTTCTTGGCGGATTTTTTCTCGCCGGGAATGGCAAGCACGAATGTCTTTTTCACGGAATGCGCCACGCGGATTGCGCGCGCCCATTCGGAAATCAGCAGCTTGCTTGCGCGCGGAAAGCAGTGCACCACGTGCTTTGAGTGGATCCATTCCTTGCCCTCGTTTGCCGGCGAAGCGCCAGGGAAATACAGGCGGAAGTGCGTGCCGAACTTGAAGCCTGTTTTCAGCACAAACCCCTGCAGGCGCCAGTCTTCATATACCTCGTAAAGATGGAGAAAGTCCTTGTGCTGGCGCCGCGCCGCCTTTACCACTGCCGCCTCGTTCGCGTTTTGCAGGTGCAGCCCCGCATGGCGGATGAGGAAGAGCGTTTCATATGCGTCAAGCTTAGATAGTTTGCCGCGCTGCTCTGCCTTGTAGGAACCGAACTGGCCGAACCAGTGGGACTCATATAGCCTCTTGCCCACTTCCTCGTCGTCGATTATTGTCCATAGGTCGTCAGAGTAAAAGCGGCCTGAAAGCGAGAACTTGTCCAAACTGAGCTTGCCATCTGGGTATCGCTTGGCATTGTTCCTGCCGTAGCGCTCGCAGATTTCAGACACCTGGCGCGCAATAAGGCCCCGGTCGCGCCAGTCCTTGTATGTGAAGTAGCGCGCCATCTGCTTTTTGCCGGCAAACGCGGCAGCCACGCTGTTGAAGCGGTATTCGTTGAGCGAGGAGTCGAATGCGCGGCCGTTTCTTATGTCCATGAGGTAAAGCGCTTCCTCGGGAAACAGGTGTATGCGCCCTTTTTTCATGTAGCCATAGTGCCCGTTCACGAGCGATGATACTGACTCGGGTTCTGAGACGACTGCGGACTTTTTCTTTGGCGAAAACTCGATTTTTATTGCCATCAAACCACGCTCTTGGGGGCGCTGCAAAAAACTGTCCCCGAAAGATTGCTGGCTTCTGTATTGCCCCGGAAGGTTTAAAACGTGAAGGAGAAGGAACCAGAACATGGCAAGGGTGAGAAGGAAGCTTGGGAAAGGCCTGCATTACGAGCGGGTGAGGAAAGGGAACGCCAGCCTGCCAGATGGAATGCTTGCGCGGCTCGTGAACCAGAAGTATGCGGTGGTGGGGGAGCACTCCGCGGCAAAGCTTTGCCACTGGGCAGGCGTGAAGCTTCGCGGCGAGGGCGAATGCTACAAATCAAAGTTTTACAATATTGCCTCGCACCGCTGCCTGCAGTGCACGCCCTCGCTGCAGTTCTGCAACCATGCGTGCGTTTTCTGCTGGAGGATGATGCCGGAGAGAAGCAAGTACGGGAATGTGAAGAAGTTTGTTTGGGGAGACCCGAAAGAAATTGCAGATGGATTGGTTGCAGGGCAGAAAAAACTGCTGTCCGGTTTTGGAGGCAATTCCAAAGTGGGGCGCGCGCTTTATGTTGAGGCACTAACCCCCAAGCACGTTGCGCTTTCGCTTACCGGCGAGCCTACAATGTACCCCAGGCTTGAGAAATTGCTCGCTGAATTCCACTCGAGAGGCATGACGACTTTTGTCGTCACCAATGGCACTTTCCCAGAACGAGTGGCAAAATGGAAGGTATTGCCCACGCAATTCTATGTCTCCATGGTGGCGCCGAATGAGTTGGTTTACAGCCGCTTCGTGCGCCCCTCAATGCCTGGCTTGTGGAAAAAATACCTGAAAACTTTGGAGATGATGCCTGAGATTGGCAAAAAAACCAGGACGGTGCTGCGCATGACACTTTGCCGCGGCGTGAATGATTGTGATTTGGAGGGCTATGCAAAGCAGATAAAAGCTGCGCAGCCGCATTACGTTGAAGTGAAAAGTATGGTGTTTGTAGGCGGCGCGCGGGAGCCAGCGCGGGGCTTGTCGCTTGAGAGCATGTTGGACATTAATGAGATAAAAGACATTGCAAACAAGCTTGCAAAAATGACAGGCTATCGTTTCACCGACACGCACGCGCCATCGCGCGTAGTGCTGCTGTGCAGGGACGGGAAAGCTGAGAAGAACAGGATGATAAATTTCGGCAGAAATTTATCAGATGGCTTGAATGGAATTCAAGGCGGATGATAAAATGGCAATAAAATTAATCATTTTCGACATTGACGGTGTGCTTGCGGATTCGCGAGAGGTGATTGCACACAATACCATCTGCCTCATGAAGGATTTTGGCTTTGACATGCCTGACTCGCGAGTGGAAAGCATGTCATCAGCGCACTCTGCTGAGTCTGTGCTCATTGCGCTGGCGCCCCCGCTTTCCACTGATGGTGCGCTTCTGAAGAAAATGCTTGCAAGGCTTGCTGCGCTTACCAAGGAAAATATGGGCATGGTAAAGCCGTCGCTCCTTGCAGCGCGGGTGCCTGCGCTTGCCGCGCGCTACAAGCTCGCGGCTGCCAGCAACAGGAAGTCTTCCGCGCGCCTTGTGCTGCAGCAGCTCGGCATTGAAAAATATTTTGAAGCAGTGATGACAGGTGAGGACATGCCGGTGAAGCCTGACCCCACGATGATAAGAGTCGCGCTTGAGAGGATGGGTGCGGGGGCTGGCGAAGCTGTTTTTGTGGGCGACAACGAGGAGGACAGGCAGGCAGGGGAGGGCGCGGGCGTGCGCGCAATCATGCTTGACGGCATGAATGAAACAGCATGCGCAAAATTCCTGAAGGAGTTTTTGGCTTAAGTTATTTCGAGAACCCCGTCCTTATTCTCAATTCTGAAGAAATGCGAATCTTCGCTGCTTGCAAGGGAGATTTCGCAGGTAGAGTTGGCAGTTGCCGTGAAAGCGCCGGCAACGAATGTGACGCTTTTGCCGCCAGCTTCCTGCGAAAGCGAGGCTGGCGCGCCTTTCACCTGAACCTCGCGCACGTTGCCGCTGCCAAGCGCACAGGCTGATTGGAGCTTTGCAGAAAAATCTGAAAAGGATGACTGTGAGATTGACTTGTCAAGGTGCGACTGCGCCCCTGCGGCGAGACGCGAGGAAGCAGCGTAGACAATGGCAAACGCAGAGAGAAAAATTAGGAAGACGATGAGTGTTTCAATTGAGGCTTGCGCAAGGAAATTGGACCGCATTGCCGCGTGCATAGCATTGCCCTACCTATATGCACTTTTTCATGTAGGAGTCGCAAGTGCCGGACTCGCAGTCAGCGCCGCTTGTGCAATAATCGCCCGGCACCCCCCTTGCCACGCCGCTGTCCGACGCCTCAAGCACGGCATTTGTCTTTTGGTCCGCCGCATTTGCCGCCTGGCTCGCGCTTTTCATCATGGTGCTTGCCAGTATTACGGCTAAGCCCAGGATGACGACCAGAACTACGAGCATTTCGGCGGAAAGTTGCCCTTTCACACCCATCCCCCCACCTCAGATGGAATATCGCAGGCGTAGGTTAAAAAGTTTTGCAAAAAAAGGGAAAGTAGAGGGGAGTTGAAAAAATGAAGCTTGTGATTTGCGAAAAGCCCAAAGTTGCGGAAAAGATAGCATATGCCATTGGAAAGGGGCATGTGGTGAAAAAGTCGGCAAATGGTGTGCCATACTACGAAGTTGAGAGGGACGGGGAAAACATTATTGTAGTGTCTGCGGTCGGCCATCTTTACACCCTGAGGCAAACTGAAGGGAGAAGCGGCTATCCTGTTTATGATATTGAATGGGCTCCGACTTATGAGGTTGAAAAGGGCGCGGACTACTCAAAAAAATACGTGGATGCAATAAAAAAGCTCTCCCCTGGCGCTGACGAGTACATCTGCGCGTGCGACTATGACATTGAGGGCAGCCTCATTGGCTACAATGCCCTGAGGTTTGCCTGCGGCACAGAGGTCGGCAGCCGCATGAAGTTCTCTGCGCTCACCGCAGAAGACTTGGAGGAATCTTATCTTGGGAGGGGGAAGCTTGACGTTGAAAATGCGCTTGCAGGCGAGGCGCGCCACATCCTGGATTGGTATTATGGAATCAACCTGAGCCGCGCGCTCATGGCGTCGATTCGAAGCGCAGGCGCCAGCTACAAGCAGACCATGAGCATCGGCAGGGTGCAAGGGCCTGCGCTTGCAATACTTGCAAAAAAAGAAAAAGTGATTTTGGCATTCGTTTCAACCCCTTACTGGGAACTGCTGTGCAAGGCGAAAAACACAAGGTTTGGCCATGTGAAGGGAAGGTTTGACAAAAAGGGGGAAGTAGACGCTGCCATGAAAAGCTCTGGGACGCCAGGGATTGTGGAGAAGGTGGAGAAGAAGCAGTTTGAGCAGCCGCCTCCCCCGCCGTTTGACCTCACCAGCCTGCAGCTTGAGGCGCACCGCGCGCTCGGCATTGCGCCCGCGCGCACGCTGGAGCTTGCGCAGGCGCTTTATGAGGCATCCATGATTTCATACCCGCGCACAAGCTCGCAAAAGCTGTCTGCGAAGCTGAATCTGAAGCGCATAATCGAATCGCTTTCCAAGAATCCGGCTTATGAGAAAGCTGCAAAGGGGCTGCTTGCAGAAGGCAGGACGACGCCTGCCGAGGGAAAGAAGGAAGACCCGGCTCACCCAGCAATCCATCCGACCGGGCAGAGAGGGCAGGTTGGTGAGCGCGAAATGCGGCTTTACGACTTGATTGCGAAGCGGTTCCTGTCATGCTTTGGCAAGCCTGCAAAGCGCGAGACTTTGAAAGTGTCGCTGTTGTCAGGTACTGAGCATTATGCTGCTTCTGGAAGCAGGACAGTTGAGCAGGGCTGGTTTGACTCCTATGCGCCTTTTGTAAAGATGGATGAGGTTACTCTCCCTGCCTTTTCCGAGGGGGAGAAAGTTGATGTGTCTGACTTTAGGATTGATGAGAAGAAAACCCAGCCGCCGAGAAGATACACGGCGGCATCCATAATTTCTGAACTGGAAAAGCTTGGCCTGGGGACAAAGGCAACAAGGGCCGCGGTAATTGAAACCCTTTTCAAGCGCGGCTACCTCGAGGGAGAAAGCATCAGGACGTCACCGTTTGGCATGGCAGTTTATGACCTTCTTGCCAAGGTGGCGCCGGAAATAATGGATGAGGAACTCACGAGAAGCATTGAAGACGAGATGGAAAAGATTGCAGACGGCGAAAACGAGAAGAAAGCGATTGAGGACGGCAAGCGCGTGCTTGATGCGATACTCAAGAAATTCGAAGGAAAAGAAAAGGACATTGGCTTTACCCTTCTTTCAGGCCTGAGGAAAAAGGATTTTGCAGACAGCCTGCTTGGCAAGTGCGTGAAGTGCGGCGGCGACCTGCGCGCCATACGCTCCCGCGCAGGCAAGCAATTTGTAGGCTGCTCTGGCTACCCCGACTGCAAGGCGACTTATCCGTTGCCGCAGGAGGCAAAGATACTGCCGCTTGGCAAGGCATGCGAAAAATGCGGCACGCCAACAATACGCGTAATAAGAAAGGCGAGAAAGCCCTTTGAGATGTGCATTGACCCGACTTGCGAGACAAAGAAGAATTGGGGGCAGCCGAATTACCAGCGAAGCGCTGCCTCGGCTGCAACGGCTCAGCCCACAAACGCTGCAAAACCTGCAACTGTGCAGGCAGGGGCAACGGCTGCGGCAAAACCAAGCGCGGCTGCGCCGGTGAGCGCTGCCCCGGCTGTTCTTAAGGAGAAGAAAGCAGCGCCGAAAAAAAGGGCTGCCAGGAAGAAAAAGGCTGGTGAAAAGAAATGAAGCGCGGAAAGATTGCAATTTTCATCCCCGCCTACAATGAGGAAAGGGCAGTGGGCTCTGTTGCGCTGCTGGCAGGCAAATTCGGGAAAGTTTTTGTGATTGACGACGGCTCGGCAGACAGGACCGCCGAAGTTGCGCGCGAAGCGGGCGCGACAGTGATATCGCACCCAAAAAACAGGGGCTATGGCGCGGCGATAAGAACTGCGCTTGGGGCTGCGCGCAAAATGGATGCAGATGCCTTTGTTTTCATTGATGCTGACTATCAGCACGATCCTGCGGAAATTCCCTTGGTGGCTGCGCCAGTCCTTTCAGGCAAGGCTGATTTTTGCCAAGGCTCGCGCTTCTTGGGCAAGTTTATTTCCGCCCCCGCTGGCAGGCGTGAAGGAGTGGCGCTGGTAAACAAGCTCACAAGCGCTCAGAACGGAAAGAAAGAAGTTGACTCGCAGTGCGGCTTCCGCGCGGTTTCCAAGAAAGCTGCGGCGAAGATAACAATCACGCAGGAAAAATATGCTGGTTGCGCGGAGATGGTATCCTCTGCCCAGCATGCAGGCTTGCGAGTGGTGGAAGTGCCGGTGCATGTCAGGTATTTTGGGGAGAGGAACAATCCGTTCCAGCAGGGAGCAGGGCTTGTGGATTACATTGCAGGGGAGATAATCCGGAAAAATCCGCTTGCGCTTTTTTCCGGGATTGGGGCTGCGCTGCTTATCATATCCGCGCTTCTTGGCATGTTTGTGCTTGACACTTTTTACACGCAGCAGCAGCTTGCCACAGGCTCGGCGTTCCTCACTGTTTTCTTCGGGATTGCAGGCATGATAATGCTGCTTATTGGCATCAACCTTTACACCCTTGAAAAAGTGCTGGCAAAGAGGGATGGTAAGTGAAGCGCATGAAGAAAGGGAAGACGATGCGGCTGGATGGCGGCGAGCAGGCACGGATGCCGCGCTTGCCCGTGCTCATCGCCCTTGCCTTTTGCATTGTTTATGCTGTGCAGCTGGGCATATTGCAGCCGGAGATGCATTTCCAGAAAGCCAGCTTGATTGTGGATGGCACTGAAACCGCTGCAGATGCATATGCTGCCGAAGGCTCGGTTCTTTTCAAGGTTCCGCGTGCGGCAAACGTGGATGTGAACGCATTTTTTGATGGGAGAGGAAGTGCCTCTTCCCTTTCATTTGGCGTTGAAGGCACGGGAATGAACGTCACGGAAATAACCGTTGATGGGAAAACGGCCTGCTCTCCGTGCATGCCAGGGAAAAAATATGCAGTCAGTGCACATGGTGGGGTTGCTGTTGGAATTTTGGCGCAGGAAGCCCCCATTATTATGGAGGGCCGCGAAGGCATGCTGCGGCGCGCTTTTTTTGAGAAGAATTTGAAAACGACTGTTGACCTGCTTGTTTCCATCGATTTTAGAGGGGGTTGGGCTTCTTTGCCAAATTCAGCCATCCCTTCCTCGTTTTATGGAGTTGATGCTCCGTTTCACATCCATCGCGTGCCAATTGGCGCGAGCCATGTTTCGCGCCTGGAGTGGCCATGGGCAGAGTACACTTTTGTTTCCATCCTTCCGGCATCCGCAATATACGCGCTGTTTGGGGTGAGCCACCAATACGCATACAAGATATGGGAGATACTCCTGTTCTTTGCCCCCGTTGTCGTTTTCTATCTTTTCTCAAGGAAGCTAAAGCGCGGCAATGACGCGATTTTCCTGCTTGCGTCCCTGCTTTACCTCTGCCTGCCAAGCCAGGGAATGGTGATGGGTGGAGGGGCGGACCTGTTCATGTATGGCATGACTGCGCACACTCTTGCCACTTCGCTTTCTCTTGTCTGCCTTCTTTTTGCCTATGAATTCGTGGTTGAGCGCAAGAACCAGGGCTTTTGGCTTTCGATTTTGTTCTGCGCGCTTGCAGTTGCCTCCAACCAGAGGATTGCCGTTTCCCTGTTCATTGGCCTTGGCGCACTTGCAGCCCTTTCGCTCGTTCTTTCAGGAGTAAAGAGAGTGGTTCTTTTGGGAGTGGCCTGCGCTGTGTTGTGCGCCCTGCTTGTTGCCCCGATGGTTTTGGTGTCCCCTCTTGGAAACTATTCTGTCCTTGGAGGGGCAAGCATGGAAAGCATTGGCTGGGCAGTTGTCGGCTTTTTCCAGCTTGGCTACTATATTCTGCCATTGCTTTTTCTTGCAGGGGTTGCCAGCGCGTTTTTGAGGCGCGAGATGTTCCTTGTTTTCCTGCTTGCAGGCTGCGTGCTGGTTTTTGCCATTGCGACCAGCCTGGAACTGAATTCACTTGCTCCTTTCCTTGACGGCTTGCGCTTTATGCCGTCATTCTTTTTGCCGGTGTTTTTCCTCTCTGGCGTTGGGGCGCTTGCAGCCCTCGAGGCATTGTTTGCAGTGTGGGCTGAGAAAATTGGCAACCGGCTGAAACTTGACAGGTTGGATTGTGTGGCTTCTTTTGCATTTGCAATCCTTCTTCCGCTTGCTGCTCTTTTGATTTCAATTCAGCTGACCGCCGCAGACCAATATTCAGGCGAGGCAGATTCGCTTGTTGTTGCAGCTGAATATTTAGAGATGCAGCAAGTGTATGGCATTATTGGGGGCGAATGCGTGTTTTTCACAGGGAGGGGGGATATTTCACAATACCCGATTTTTGAGCAAGGTCTTGAGCGCACCGCGGTTACCAGCCTGGTTTTTCCACATGAGTTGGCATCTGCCATGGAAAACGCAAGCTGCCGCTACCTGATTTTGGGGAATGCTGGATGGATAACTTCCGAGGAGGGAACGCCACACTGGCAGGAATATGGCGCGCTTGCCCAGAGCGGGCTTTTTGAGGAAATACCATATGGCGGAAGCAGCCGCTTGTTTGTCCTGTTAAATGCCACGCCCGCCGCCAAGGTAGAAGGAGACGGTGCGAGGATTGATGACTGTTGGTTTGACTATGACCGCGGCGGAGTAAAGGGGAAAAGCCTTGCTGACGAATGCTCAATTCGCATCAGGAACGACGAGCTTCCGCGCGCTTTAGAGTGCAGCGGCTTTGATGGCTGCAAGATAAGGAGGGGAACCAATGTTATTTGGATTGATGGTGTTCCCAGCGGGGAGTTTGAAATTTTGCTTGCCCCGCAGCCTGCAGGCTGGTTCTATCCATTGGCCGCAGTTTGCACAGCAGTGGTGCTGGCGTGCGGCTATGTTGCCACCAGAATGGAAAATTAGAGCCGTGATGCGAATTCGTGCAGGAATTCCTCGAGCTTCTCTCCTGGTATTGACGCGCCAGCGGCAATGTTGTGCCCGCCGCCAACGCCGCCCACCTGCGCGCAGCATTCGGAAAGTATTTTTCCAAGGTTCAACCCGGATTCCACCAACTTGCGCGTTCCGCGTGTTGAGAGCTTTATCTTGCCGGTTTCTTCCAGGGAGAGTGCGAGTATGGGCTTTTGGCGCGAGCCTGCAAACAGCATGCCTGCCACCACACCAATTATGGAATCTTGGATGGTGCCGCGCGCATCCAGGAACAGGAACTTGCCAAGGTCGGCTGTGTTTTTTGAGGCAAATACTATTCCTGCGCGTAGGTTCTTGCGGTGCTCGGCAAGCAGTGATTGCGCCTCGTCGTATGCGCCTGCGCGCTGCAGGCACACCGACACGCCAAGCTCTGGCCTGCCGTTCCTGCCACAGGCGTTTAGGAGCGTGGAAAACTCTGATGCGTCGCGAAGCAGTGTGCCTTGCGGCATGCGATTGAGCGTAAAGGTTTCGCCAACCAGCCTGTTGGCTGCTTCCGGCGATGAGCGCATTGCAAGAAGCTCGGCAAGCGAGGAGACCAGGCGCTGGCGCTCGTCAAAGGAAAGATTTAAGTAGGTGCGCCAGCGCTCGCCGTCTTTTTGCTCGATTGCAAGCTCTGCTAAAAGCGCGTCGCATGCTTCTCCTTGCCCTGTGATGCCAGGCAGGTAAGGCTCGTCTGCGTAAAGGAGGAATTGCTTGAGGGGGCGGCTGTTCCTGCCAAATAAAAGAATGTCCTTTTCCACCATCACTGCGCCTTGGTTTACTGCTTCGGACAGCATGAGCGCGTTTAGGCTGCGAAGGGGCGCTTGCACGTCGCCAACGGCGCCAACGATGCCAAGCTCGGCAAACTCCCGGAAAACAAAGTAGGCGCAGCCTGCGGCAGAGATGTCAGTGCCGCCGTCAAAGCCAAACTCATGAGGGTTTGCCTGGAGGTGAGCATTTGTTTTTTGCTGGTGGTGGTCAATCACCACCACGTTGCCCGGAAGCGATTCGGTTTCTGCTGTGCTGCTTCCCAAATCCACAAACACAACTTCCGGCTCTTTTGCAATTGATGCAAGAAACTCGGAGTCAAGCTTGCGCACAGAGAGCATTTTACAGCTCTTGCCTGCCTTTTCAAGCGAGCCTGCCACTATGGCACCAGAGGAAATGCCGTCGCAGTCATAGTGGTGCACCACCAATGGATGCTGCATTCGCAGTATTGCTTCGGCAGCCTCCCCGCAGCGCGCCAAAAAACCTTGCTCGTTTCCCATATGCAGCAATTTGGCGGCGCAGTTATAAAATGAGAATGCAGGAAATCAATGTATGGACGTGGAAATGGCGCCTGACGTTGAGAGGAAAGTCAGCGAGATAGTGGATGTACTGTCATACGGGCATGTCAATGAGTTTAGGATAATTTGCATGCGCTCAAGGAACGCCACTGCGCGGGCGTACGCCAGGATTTGGAACCTTCCGGACATCTGGCAAAAGGCGCTGTCTGTGGGTGCATTTTACATAATTGAGGTGCTCACGCAGCATTATGATTCGTTAAACGAGGAGGAAAAGGAAAAAGTCATCATACACGAGCTTCTGCACATCCCAAAAACTTTTTCAGGAGCGCTTCGGCCGCACAGGGGCAAAGTGAAGATAAACTCGAAAACTGTTGGCATGCTGCATAAAATCTATAAAGAGAGGAAGAAAGAACTTGAACAGGGAAGAAGAGAGAGGCTCGCAGTTGCAGAGGCGGCATTTTAGGGGAGATTTGCATGATAATCGGGGCAATGAATGACCCAAAGAAAAGCGTTGCGGATGAAATTGCGCTTTTTGGCGAGATGGGATTCGACTATTTGGAGCTCACTGTGGAGGCGCCTGGCGCGCACCCAGACAGGCTGATGAAGGAGAAAAAGGCAGTGCAGGATGCTTTAGCCTCTTACAATTTCGGGGTACTGGCACACATGCCATGGTATTTTTCTGTGGCGCACCCCTACCCTGCGCTACAGGAAGCTTTTTTGCGCGAGTTCTGCCGCGCGTTTGACGCTTCCTCTGAGTTTGGCGCGAAAAAGGTGACGCTGCACTCGGAATTCCTGCCTTCTGGCCTGGAGGACAGGGCGGTGCGCGTGGCAAAGACAATTGAGAGCGTAAAAAGGCTGCATAAGGAGGCGCAGGAAAGGGGCCTTGAGCTTCTTGTGGAGAATTTCAATGCAAGCTCGTTTTCAATAAAGGAGTTCAAGCAGCTTTTTTCAGAAGTCGATGTTGGCCTGACTTTGGATGTGGGGCATGTGTTCACCTCGAATGGCGAGGGGCTGCAGAATTACCTTGCGCAGTTCAGGAAGCGCGTGAAGCACGTGCACCTGCACGACAATGACAGGCGCGCGGACCAGCACTTGCCGCTTGGCGCGGGAAAAGTTGATGTTGTGCGCGCGGTCAAGGAGCTGAAAACGTTTTATGACGGAACGATAACGCTTGAGGTACACTCCGTGGACAGGGACTATTTGAGGATTTCGCGCGAAAAGCTTGAGATACTGTGGCATGGGAAAAAGAAGTTCGAGGAGAACGAGGAGTATTTGCAACCGGCCTCTAAGAAAAAGTAGCTGCTCAAAAATTGAACGCCGACAGCTTGTAAAAGTGCGGCTCATCCTCGGCCCCGCATGCGATTATGAGCTCGAGGCGCGCGAGGTGCGCGATTTTCACCTGTTCAGTGAGCTGTTTTGTGGACGGGGCAATGCCTGGCATCAGGCAGATTAATTGTGAGGGGCGGTTCTCAGTGCGCCCCACGCCAGGCGCATAGGCACGGAAATATTGCGTTGTCTTTTCGAATGGCGCGACCATCCTGCCTGTTTGGCGGATGATGAAATAGACGGCGAACGAGAAGGGAAATGCCTTGTCATGCTTCTTTTGCGCTGCGATGAAGGAGGCGAGCGTGCCTGATGCAAGGCTGGCTTTGCCGATTTTGGCAAGATAGCCTGCCTCCAGCGGCGAGAGGAGAAGCCCGCCGCCCTTGTATAGCCCGAAGCCTGCCTCGCGGAACTTCTGCGCAAGCGCTGCGTCTGTTTCCGTGTAAATTTTTGCGTCTTTTGTTGTTGGTTCGAGCATGATGGCACCGTTATTTTGATTTTTTCTTGGCAGCCGCCTTCTTCACAGGCTTCTTCATTATAAATGCTAGCTCGTCCTCGTCGAAAAGCTCGCCAAATGCACCGTCCTCCTTCTTTGCCACCACCTCGAAAAGCGACAGATATGAGGCGGCTTGGGAAATTGAGCAGTGGCACATCCTCGCGATTTTAGAAAGGACGGACTTGCGAAGCGAGCGAGAGGAGCGAGAAGCGCCCATGGCGCGTATGTATTCAGGGTAGGCAAATGGGACATAGCCGTGCTGTTCCGGTGGAGACGATTTTGACAGCGCAACGCCAGACGTCATCAGGTCGGATGAATAGCGGAGATACCCCCAGTATTGCGTGCGCCTTATCCTGCCGTCAAAAATATCTGCGCGGGAAAGCTTTTCATATCCTTCCGCCAGGTCGAACGGTTTGGGACATGCAGCAGGCAGATTCTGCGCGATCCAGAGCTTGAGCGTGTCATGGTCAACCCCGGAGGAGAACGCAGCCTTGCGCGCGTCGGCGTATTTTTCAGACTTGAAAATGTCGCGCATGACGTCAAATATTTTTTTCTCCCTGTCGCGGCTGGCGGATGTGTTGCGCGCACGCAGGTCGTTGAGCGCCGCACGGATGTCACCAGATGCCGCCTGCGCAATTTTCTCGGCGTCCCCGTCAACAAGCAGGATGTTGTGGCTGGCTGCTTCGCGCTTGAGGAAAGAGGCAATGGTGGAGGTATGCGCGCGGCGGAGATCGAGCTGCTGGCAGCGGGAGCGAAGAGAGGAAATTTTCTTGTTATAGCTGTCCGTTGCCGTGATGATGATGGGCTGGCGGGCATTGGAGATTGCCTTTGCCATTGCCCCTGCGCCGCCCCTGTCTGCAGTGCCGG
>Ga0268276_1000370_pt1 | contig 53507 bp, 42 predicted proteins | sample saktaG_4_FD_190145 | JGI IMG/M metagenome (GOLD analysis project Ga0268276, IMG submission 190145) | Saline water microbial communities from Sakinaw Lake, British Columbia, Canada - sak_2010_1_5_45m | ecosystem: Environmental > Aquatic > Non-marine Saline and Alkaline > Saline ...
CCCTAGATGTGGGTTGGTCATGGATAGAGATCTGAATGCTTCAAAGAATATCCTTCGACTGGGATTACAGTCCTTGGTTGGGATACAACCTAGATGCCCCCGAATTCATTCGGGGGAGTAGTCACTTTGCCTGCTCTTCTATGTATGCGATAGCTTTATCGACGCATTGCTCATCGACGAATGCCATCGAGCTCAGGTTCAGCGGCGCAACGAAGCTGAGGTTCTCTCCCTTCTTCGCCTCGACGATGCCGTAGATCGGGCTTCCCAGCTCCCAGTTGGGATCGTATCCGATGCGCTCCGGCTGGCTGTAGGCATTGAAGTGATACAGAACACCGAACCACTCGTCAAAGCCCATGTTCTGAGGCTCGCTCTCGGGGATATCGCCAAGATGCCACTTTCCGAACATCGCGGTCTTGTAGCCGGCATTGGACAGGACTTTCGCAAGGGTTGTCTCGTTTGGAGAGAGGCCGGCCATGACGCCCGGAGGCGTGGCTGTGTTGTAGCCACTTCTAATCGGGAGACGTCCGGTCAACATCGCTGCCCTGGTTGGGCTGCATTGGGTCTCCGAGTAGAAGGATGTAAGCCTCAGGCCCTCTTTGGCCATCTGGTCCATCCTGGGCGTAGGTGCACCGAGAACTGCTCCGCCGCCATAGCAGCCAGGATCCATATATCCCATGTTATCGGCCATCATGATTATGATGTTTGGCCGGGGGGCTGGTCCGACGTCGTCGTAGACGACCTGCTGAAGGCTGGAGTTCTTGGACAGAACGTTCTTCCTGTTCGTTACAACATCTACTCCATTATCCTCCGGTGCTATTGCCCCATTCTCGATCGAACTGCCGCTCTTCAGATCCATCGGAATGGGGGAGAGGCCGGTGTTACCGGAATCGAGGCTACAACTGGCAATCGAAATTAAAAAAATAATTGAAATTGTCAATTTGTATAACTATTTATTCATGAAATGTTTCCTCCAGTAAGTCGTAATGCACTTAGATGTATAAACATATTTCCATCGGTAAAAACGATCTTATATCCCATCTTCGTCAGTTTCAAGTTTGAATCGATAGCATTAAAGCACCGATATTTCCAAGTCCATTCTACACGCCACAAAAGGCTATTATGGGATAGGATGGGATAGTCACTGAGCGCTATCTAACCTAAGGTGTAGGCATGGCAAGGGGCAGACGCAGAAATAATCCAAAGAATACGAAGAATAATGGGGCCACCCTGGGCTTCGAGGCTACCCTCTGGGCGGCGGCCGACAAGCTCAGGAACAACATGGATGCTGCAGAGTATAAGCACGTCGTCTTAGGCCTGATATTTCTAAAGTACATCTCCGATGCCTTTGAGGAGAGGCATGCAGAGCTTTTATGGGAGCTTGACTTAGGCGCAGATCCCGAGGATCCTGACGAGTACAGGGCGGAGAACATATTCTGGGTGCCAAAGGAGGCCCGCTGGTCCTTCCTCCAGGCCAATGCCAAGCAAGCGACGATAGGAAGGAATCGTCGACGACGCAATGGTTGCTATCGAGAGGGACAACCGCTCCCTAAAGGGCGTCCTTCCAAAGGACTACGCCCGCCCTGCCCTTGACAAGCAGCGCCTTGGAGAGCTGATCGATCTCATAGCGAATATCGGGCTAGGCGACGCGGAGAACCGCTCTAAGGACATCCTTGGAAGGGTTTACGAGTACTTCCTAGGCCAGTTCGCCTCTGCAGAGGGGAAGAAGGGGGCCAGTTCTACACCCCCCGCTGTGTGGTAATGACGCTCGTCGAGATACTTTCGCCCTACAAGGGCAGGATCTACGATCCCTGCTGCGGCTCTGGCGGCATGTTCGAGGCGAGAAGGCCGGACACCAGATGAGGCTATCCGATTTCGTGGATTGCAGATGATGTGCGAGCCCGCCGAGATTGGCCGACGCAACCCTGGCCAAAACCTATTTTGCCCCTCGCCTCCGAGTAGATACAGGGTTTTGGAAGGTGTAAACACATGGAGGAGATAACCATCGTTAAGGTAAAGCCCCAGCTCGTACTGGCGCTGCGTCGGAAGGGTGCCTATGAGGAGATCGCACAGATGATACCCCAGCTGTTCCAGTACGCTGCAGATAAGAGGGCTCCCATAAGAGGGCGGCCCACGTTCATCTGCCACGAGACGACAATTGGCGAGGCAGAGGCGGCCGACAAGGATAGATGCGCCGATATAGAGGTTGTGGTGCCGGTAGGAAAGGAGGTGGAGGCAAGCGGCGAGTTCAAATGCTACCGCCTTCCCGGAGGGGAGATGGCACGCGTCGTGCACAAAGGACCATATCAGGAGTGCGGCCCCACATATGAGAGGTTCTTTGCCTGGCTGAAGGAGAACAACAAGAGCATGGTCGGGCCTACGAGGGAGATATACCTCAACGATCCAATGGTGGTCCCCACAGAGGAGATCGAGACGGAGATCTTCGCGCCCATTGGATGATCCCCGGCCGAAAGCCGAATCTGTCGCGGGAGCCTATTTAACCAAAGACTGCGACCGATAGTCAGTCGATACGGTAGGGCTATGGGTCGCGTGAGCAAAGATCCGGGGGAGAGGAGAAGAGAGCTGATCGATGCAGCCGAGCGGCTCTTCCTTGAGCGTGGTTACGAGAATACGGCGGTAAGCGATATCGTCCGAGAGGTCGACGTCGCCCAGGGAACCTTCTACTACTACTTCCGCTCCAAGGCGGCGGTGCTCGAGGTCGTCGTCGAGAAGAACCTAGACGAGCTGGAGAGGGAGATCGAGGAGATCATATCCGTGGAAACTGACCCGGTATCAAAGCTCAACCGGATAATCAACGCCATCCTGCGCCTCTCAGTAGGAAAAAGGGAGCTGATGGAGCACATCCACGAGGAGAGCAACGCGGTGATGCACGAGAAGATGGAGCGACGAACCGTCGCAAGGCTTGCCCCTCTGATCGTCGGCGTCGTGGAGGAGGGAATCGTTGAGGGGAGGATGAACGCGGTTCATCCCCAGGAGATGGTGGAGTTCCTGCTAGCTTCAGTCGTCTACCTATTTCATCAGCCCGGCATGGACGGCGAGTCGCCTCGAAGCCGGAGCCTCTGCCTTGCCATGGAGCAGATCCTCGTGCGATTGTTTGGAATTGATGAAGGAAGCTTCTCGCTACACCTATGACCGCCGCATCGCGCTCGCGAGATCACCTAGGGCTATCCTCATAGGGCTATCCTCATCAGGTCGCGCCCAACCTCCGTTCGCGTTTGCGCTAAGTCCGCGACGAGCCTTGCCATCTCCGCCTCCCTTCCTTTAGCCAGGGGATAGAGGTGGGTTAGGACTATTCGATCGACCTCCTTCACCATCTCTCCGAGCTTCCGGGGCGTGGTGTGGTTCGAAACCTGCATTCCTTCCGGAAATGAGCACTCGTGGATGAGAAGGTCCGCTCCTCTGGCTAGCTCAGCGACCTCAGGGCATGGCTCGGTGTCGCCCGAGTATACGATTGCCCGGGACTCCGTTGATATCGAATATGCAAGCGCAGGAACGCTATGAACCGCCCGGGCCGTCTTGATGCTGTACTCCCCAAGATCGAGGTGATCTCCCGCTTCTAGCTCATGGACCGAGATTACCATCTCCGCGAGATAGGGATAGATAGCTTGAAGCGCCTTGAGCCAGGAGGCCGAATCCTTTGGCCCGTAGAGGGAGAGCCAGCTTGTGCCCATGAGGTAGCGGGCCTTGGCAAGCGCGAGCAGGTCGGAGACGTGATCCAGATGCAGATGACTCAGGAATACGGTGTTTATATCGAGAGGGGACTTCCCTGCTTCGCTCAGGCGGTTCAGCGTCCCTGCGCCGCAGTCGAGTAGGAGAAGGCTATCTCCTTCGATCAGCAGGCCCGACTGGGAGCGGCCGATCTGAGGAATGCCGACGCCGGTCCCAAGGAGGGTTGCGGAGAGGCTCATAGTATGGGATCTATTTGGCCGGGCTAGATAGCTCTAATGGTTGGCCGGACCGATGGTCGGTTTTAAGTAGCTTCTTGACGGTCTCCGGAATTAAGGATTTTCATCAGGTGATATTATGCAGGATAGCGTAGTAAAGGATATGGATCTGGCCGAAACCGGTGAGCGAAGGATCGAGTGGGCCCGGCGGCACATGCCCGTCCTCCAAAGCATCAAGGAGGAGTTTGCAAGCGAGAAGCCCCTGAAAGGGGTGAGGGTGGTGGCCTGCCTCCATGTCACAGTGGAGACGGCAAACCTCATACTAACCCTGCAAGAGGGGGGAGCGGAGATCGCCATCACCGGCTCCAATCCGCTCAGCACACAGGACGACGTCGCAGCTGCCCTGGCCGCCCGGGGACTTCACGTCTATGCCTTCCGCGGCCAGAACGAGTCGGAGTACTACGACTGCATATCGAAAGCCCTTGAGCTTAGACCCAACGTGACCCTGGACGACGGCGCAGATACGATCGCCATTATCCACAAGGAGCACAGGCACCTCTTGGGGGAGATCCTTGGCGGATGCGAGGAGACGACAACCGGGGTCTTGCGACTGCGCGCAATGGCAGAGGACGGGGCATTGATGTATCCCGTGATCGCCGTCAACGATGCCGAGACAAAGATGATGTTCGACAACCGCTACGGCACCGGCCAGTCCACGCTTCACGGCATCCTCAATGCTACCAACTTCCTCTTCGCAGGAAAGACCGTGGTCGTCGGAGGCTACGGCTGGTGCGGCAGGGGCCTTGCCTCCCGCGCGAGGGGGCTTGGGGCAAACGTCATCGTCGTCGAGGTCGAGCCAAGAAAAGCCCTTGAGGCTGCCATGGACGGATATCGCGTGATGCCCATGCGGTTGGCGGCGCCGCTCGGCGACCTCTTCGTCACCCTCACAGGCGACATCTCGGTTCTCCGAGAGGAGCATTTCAGGCTGATGAAGGATCAGGCGCTCCTTGCAAACAGCGGCCACTTCAACGTGGAGATCGATATCCCCGCCCTTGAGTCGCTTGCCACATCCAAGACGGAGATCCAGGAGAACGTTGTGGAATACAAGATGGAGGACGGGAGGAGGCTCTACTTGCTTGCCGAGGGAAGGCTGATCAACCTCGCCGCGGCATACGGCCATCCCCCGGAGGTCATGGACATGTCCTTTGCAAACCAGGCGCTATCGGTTCGCCACATAGCGGAGAATGGGAAAAGCCTCGAAAAAGCGGTCTATTCCGTCCCCGTGGAGATCGACCGCCGCGTGGCCTTGCTGAAGCTCGATGCAATGGGGATTGAGATCGAGAAGCTCACTCCTGAGCAGAACGAGTACCTCCACAGCTGGCATATGGGGACATGAGGTGTTCCCATGGACCTAAAGAGGGAGCAGGTGGAGGCTTACCTGCAAAGCCTCTATGGGGAGGACATCGATCTCATCAGCATGCGGCGAATGGGAGAGACCATACCCACAACGGGGGACGTGAAGGGCTTTGGATATGGAAGCCCGCTCCTCCTGGAGTATCGGCGAGGCGATGATCAAGGTTCCGCCGTCCTCTCCACGATGAGGGTGCAGTACGGCTTCGGCCACGATCACTTCTCCGACCGGGCCCAGGTGCTGATCTGGCAGCACTCGGCCTTCGGAAAGCTCCCCGAGCATGTGCGATCCCTCGATGTGGGCTACTTCAACAGCCAGGGGAAGTTGGTATCCTGCGGCGAGGCGCAGGAGTACTTCTTGCTGATGGAGCGCGTTGATGGCAGCGAGTACTTCTACGATCTGGAGAGGATAAAGGAGGAAGGGGTCTCCGACCTCGATCTCCAGCGAACGGAGGCCCTCTCCAGCTACCTCGCAAAGATCCATAAGGTCAAGAGGGACTGTCCCTCGCTCTGGCAGCGCAAGATCAGGGATATAGTAGGGCATGGCGAATGCATCATGGGCATTCTCGACGACTATCCCGAGAGCCCCGCATTTCTCGACCCAAACGAGCTCTGCGAGATCGAGAAGAGATGCGTTGAGTGGCGCTGGAAGCTGAGGGGAATGACCGACAGGCTCTGTCAGGTGCACGGCGACTTCCATCCCTGGAATGTGATGTTTGGCGAGGGGAGCGGGTTCACAGTTCTGGATCGCAGCCGGGGCGAGTGGGGAGAGGCTGCAGACGACATCACTGCGATGACCATGAACTACATCTTCTACTCGGTTCAAAAGAGCCGGCACCTCTCCGGAGGATTGAAGGACCTATTCGAGCTCTTCTTCCAGAACTACATGGAGAAGACCGGCGACGAGGACTTATTGAAGGTCATCGCCCCATTCTTTGCCTTCAGGGCGGTCGTGGTTGCAAGCCCCACCTGGTACCCCCTCCTCTCGGACGACGTCCGTCGAACCCTCTTCAACTTCCTGGAGAACGTCCTGAACGATGACGAGTTCGACTACATGAACCTGAACAACTACATGCGTTAGGGATGAGGCACCTCTACGCATTCGAGCTCTCGGGGGAGCATCCAACCCTCCCCCGAAGCGAGGTCCTGGCCCTCCTGGAGATCCATTCGCAAGGCTACAAGGAGGTGGACTGGCTCGATCAGTGCCTTGTTATGGAGATCGACCGCCCCGACCTTCCGAGTCTAGGAAGACGGCTTGCCCTCACCCACAGGGTGATGGAGATGATTGCGATCTCTCCTGCAAGGTCGTCTGCCATTTCCGCGGCCATGCGGGATGTGGACCTGCCGGTTCTCAGGTATCGCATACGCGCTCGAAAGATCAAGGAGGGCGATCTTTCCGGCCAGGACGTGGAGAGGGAGGTTGGACGTGCCCTCTTTGGACGCGGCTACAAGGCCGACCTGACATGCCCGGAGATGGAGCTCCGGGGCCTCGTCATCGGGGATAGGGTGGTGCTTGGCAAGGTTGTTGCATCCATAGACAGGAGCGGCTTCGAGGGTCGCCGTCCCCACAAGAAGCCCTTCTTCTACCCCGGAGTGCTCATGCCCCGCATGGCCCGCGCCTTTGTCAACTTGTCACAGGCAAGGGAGGGGGAGAGGCTATTGGATCCCTTTGCCGGCACGGGAGGCATCCTCGTGGAGGCTTGCCTCGCCGGGATGAGGGGAGTAGGACTCGATGTGCAGGAGAAGCTCGTGCGAGGATCCAGAGCCAACCTGGCAGGGCTCGACTGCGCCTTGCTCGTCGGCGACGCCTTGAGGCTTCCCCTGGCGGATGGATCCATCCAGAGCGTTGTATCCGACACACCATATGGGAGGTCGGCTTTGATCCGAGCCCCTTCCAGGGACCGATTGCTGGAGGATAGCCTTGTGGAGATGAGGCGGGTCCTTCAAGAGGGAAGGAGGATGGTCGTTGTGGCGGACCGGCCCATATCCGATCCGATAGAGAGGGCGGGCTTCACCGCTTTGGAAGTACATCAAGACAGGGTTCACAGAAGCCTCACGAGGCATATCTTCGTCTGTTCGGGCATATGATGGAAGGGGGCGATTTCCCTTGAACCATTCGCCGGCACTTGAAAGCCGCGCATCGATTGCATACGATTAGATATTAATAGTAGCAAAAACATTTATCCATATGGATTTAACCGGGTAATTTCTCCTACAACAAGGGTAGAATTACTGAGGATTCAGCCTGAAGGTTGCTTGCGATCTGCGAAGGGCGGGGAGATTGGACATGATGGCCGTATCCGCCACCTGGACGCTGGTCGTAACGCTCTTGCCCGCTATCGACCAAGGCCTCGGGCTTGCAGAGGTGGCCCCGATATCCTGGTTCATCCTCGCGAACATGTTCGTGGGAAACGTTCTATTCGATATCATGGACATAGAGGGCAATAAGGCAGCAGGTGTGAGGACGCTCTCTGTCATCCTTGGAGCGAGGAAGACCACAATCCTCCTCCTACTGATCAGCAGCGCCCGATGGCCGTTGCTTCCCGGTCTATCGGAACAGGCCACTGCCTTGGGAACCAAGCTTATGCTCTACAGATACGCATGCATCATATACTTCCGGAAGCGGCGAGCTTCCCCATCCCTTGACCTGTTCGTAGATGGCGAATGGATGCTTGCGATCCTTACGCTGACCGCGGCTGGGATGATCTGAGCTATCCGAGAACGATGGGGTGATGGGGGCCTGTTAGGTAATCTAGCTTTCAGGCCTCCGCCGCCTCATAATCGGTATCTATTGTGTCCTGCAGTCCATCTTTGGAAATGTGGGAGACCATCCTCTCCGTTACGTCATGGTCTGACAGGATCTCCTCGAACTGCTTAGTGTATCCATCCCTCTCCGAGGCTCGCCTGCTTTCGAATATATTGCGGTATTCGCTTATGGTGGACGGCGCGACCCTCAAGGCCTCGCTAATTTCCTTGACCGAGCGCCCCTCTTCTGTGAGGCGTATGAAATCCTCCTTCTCAAATGGTGGCCTCAAATCGGATTCGCGAAATAGATGTAGCTTGATCCTTGCTCGACTGACGGTCTTATTGAGGGCCCGATCGCCAAGCTGCTCAGCGATCTCCGTATCGCTGAGACCTTTGTAGAATAGCCTTACGACTGCAGCAAGCTGCTCAGGGGTGAGCTTTGTCTGGATATTATAGACCTTGATCATCTGACAGACGACGCCCAAGAGTGCACGTTCGATCTCCAAGCTGCCCCGAAGATTGCCGTGTTGGGTGGCCTGTTTCTCGACGACTTTGGTGCTGGAGGAGATCTTCAAGACAAGCTCCCGCAACTTATCCGTCTTCCCACTCAAATGTTCACCCATAAGAGACTCCCTTGTTTATACTATAAAGAGATTTCCGTGCCGTTCATCCTATGTGGCGAGCTGGATTTCCTTTGACTGCACCCATCCGCCAGGACAATCTTCAAAGTTTTTTCTATATCTGATGATCCTTGGACCGCAACACCGGCTTAAAAGAGGGAGTTATGGGGATGAGGTACACTTGGACCAAAGCCATCTCAAGGACAAATGTAATCGCATTCCTTCAGCTGATCGTAATACTCATCCATCTCCCCCATGCAGTCCATCCCCTGGCTCGTGACGTTCATGTAGGTGATGTTCATGCAGTCCCCAGGCCTCCACTGTAAGCTCGATATCTCCGTTTGAATTGTGGAGGCGTTCGCTTCGATCTTCTCCGGCCTTCCGGGGCAGCAGGATAGCCAGTCCGGATGGAAGCTCATTGCATCCTCCGCAGTCACAACGCCGCCCGCGTAAAAAGCCGTTACGTTCACTGCATTGGCAAAGCCCTCGTTCTCCTCCACGAACTTGGCCCTCAGCTCGATCGACCTCGTCCTCCCGATCTCGAGCGATGGAATGATCCAGTTGATCCACTGTCCATTCACCTCGGGCCTCTGGCTTGAGTTGAAAAAGAGGAGGTCAGGAGAGAGATGATCGGATACGTTGATCAGCTGAAGCAGCTTGTTGCCGTCGTTTGTCACGTTGATCACGAAGAGAATGGTGGACTCATCCTCTCTGTACGCGACCTTGGTCACGTTCACATGAGGATAAAGGTGCTTTGCCGGCTTTGCTATGCTGATTGCAGTATCCATCTCATAATGGCCGATGAGCCTCTGCTCGACGCCTATTGTGACGTTCCCCGGGGCGATCTCCTTCCTCGCCTCGATATCCATTGTGCCGTTGAACTCCCCAAAAATGGAGATCGAGGACTCGCCCATCTCCGCCTCCTTCCTGATATAGGAGGCCTCTCTGATCTCCTCTCCAATGTAGGTCCCCTCTTCCGGATCACAGGTTGACATCCCCTCACTCCACAAAGAGGAGTAGTTGACGTTTTGCCGGCCAGCGCTCTGGTTGCTTGGAGCGTAGACCATCCGCGAGTCCTTCTTTGCGAACCCCGTCTGCATGACCTCCTCGGAGAGATAATAGCCGCTTCCACTTTCGTAGGATCTAAGCCCCCCCGAGCTTTTATCCGAGACTGCAAATCCGGACCCCCTGGAGGATTTGGCATATTTCACGCTGCTCCCATAGGAGTCGAGCGACTGCACCACCCTGAAGGTGCCGTGGTAATCGTCCATCATCTCCACATCGGTATGCTTTGCGGTGCCCTTTGCGTAAGCCATGCTGGCCATGCCTCCGCTGAACTCGGCCTCGCTGGAGTAGACGGTCTGGTTGAGGTCTGCAACAAAGGAGCTGTTCTTATCGACGGTCTCCATGTAGCGATAGCTCTCCGAGAGCGCATCCCCTCTCGCGTAGTTCGAGACCTTCGTCCGGTCGGACCAGAGCGAGTCGAAGTCGACCTGCCTATTGCCGGGGAGAGCGAAGCTCGTCTTCTCGTGCTGGGCGAAGATATCCTTCTCGAGCGTTATGCTCTTGTTGCTGGTCCGGAGCGTTGCAATCTCCTCTTCCTGGTAGTAGCCGCTTCCGTGCTCGGTTGTGATCACCTCTGTGCCGGCTTCTCCAAGGATTGTGACCGTGGATGTGGATGTGGAGGAGTTGTTCTTCTGAGGGTTAACGTAGTACGCGGATATATTGACCTTGTTGACGAGGCTGCTCATCTTCTGAGATGTCGAGAGCCTCTTGTTGACGTAGACGTAGCCCTCGCCGCTCACCGACTGGCTCATATCGAATGCGATCTTGGGGGCCTCGGGGATCCTCACAACCAAGAGTATGGATCGACTCGTATTATTAGCCAGATCCGGCAAATTCTCCCATTTAAGCAGGTTCTTGCCAACCTCGTCCGGATAAGGGTAGACGCTCTCCAGCTCGACATCGGGGAGGATATCCCAAATCGTGACGTCCGTTGCAGTTTCCTTGGTACCATTATTTCCATAGCTAATGGTGTAGTTGACGAGCTCGCCTCGTTTGTATGCCGCCTTATCCGCGGTCTTGTTGATCCAGATCCCGCTCACGTTCAGCTCGCCCACGACCAGCGTCACGAGGGTGAAGTTGTTGCCCGTTGTATTGTTGTAATCGATCCGGTAATAGTTAGAGATCTTATCCGGAGCATTACCCTTCACCTTCACCGTCACATTGATGGTCCTGTTTTCCTGATGAGGATTCAAGTCCCCGATATGCCACCATATGTGATTCCCCTCCGATCCGGTCTTGTCGGGAACTGCCCCAATAAATTCCACATTTGGATCCAGCCAGTCGTGTATCGTCACATTGGTTGCCCTATCCGTCCCCTCATTGGCATAGGTTATGGTGTAGGTCAGATTGTTCCCCTTTTTTGCCTGGGTGGGGCTTGCGGTTTTGTTGATCATCAGCCTCACCCCGGTGACCGTCGTCGTCACCAGTGCCATTGCAGAGCTGTTCTCTGCGCAGGTGATGTTGACCGAGTTGTTTATCGCCGTCCCCGCCGCGATGCCGGACGCGACCTTCACCGCCACGGTTATGGTCCCGCTCTCCCCCTTAGCCAAGGTTCCCAGATTCCATCTGTCGATTCCCACGTCCGGCACGGGATCGGCCCATAGGAACGTTACGTTACTGGGGTAGGTCTCCTGGATGACCACATCATGGGCGTCACCGTCTTCGTTTTTGTAGGTGATGAAATACTTAAGAACGTCTCCCGGCTCCACATATTCATGCTCTGACCTCTTCGATATTCTCAAGAAGGGAAGCGGCTTGGATATCTCCAGTGAGTAGTTATCGAGATCGAAGACGGCTTCCCCACCTGGGCCCTTTGCGGTTGCCATCGCCACGTTTCTCGCCCATACCTTCTCCACGAAGGGACGATATCCTGGGATCTTCCTGTACTCCATGTTGAGGACATTGCCTGCTGCGTCCTCGAGGATGATCAGCGTATCGCCGGTATTGTAATCGATAACTGTGAAGATTCTGTAGCCCCTTGTGGGCTTGTCGTACTCGATCCTAAGATACTCCTTGGTGCGAGGTGAGTAGTACGCCTCCGATTCCACGGAATCGTCCGGGCCCAAGAAGGTTATGAGGACGGAGTTCGTTATGGGATCGGTGTAGTTGACGAATCCTGCGACGCCGCTTGGCCCTATCCACCTCGTGAGGATCTCCCCGCTCCCCAAATGCTCATAACGATAGACAGTGAAATCGATCCCGTTCCCGTACCTCGTGCTCCACGGAAAGGACCGCTTTCGTCGAATCGAAGCGTCTATAGAGCCCTCTGAGGTTCTCCAGCTTTATTTGCAGCCGACCCCTCATCTCCAACATCCTCTGGGTCAGCTCCAGCATCATCCTCGTAGATCTCTCTCCCATCGTCCTGAGACGGATGTAGTCGTAGGGATCGGGGATGGTGTAGGGACAATGATAGATCCAGGTCTCCCCCGGATCGAGGATTCCGCCATCGCCACTTACGAGGGCCGGCTGGCATCCCGTTCCCCAGTCCTGGACGTCTTCGAGCACCACGTTGCCGAGTGGAAGATCCCCGGTGTTGGTAACGTTGTAGGTGTAGGTGACGTTATGGCCGACCATAACCGGCGGCGAGAATATGCAGCCCTTCTCGATGGAGATCTTTGCGATCTTCGGCCTCACTGTCACCTCGATCTCCTTCTCCGAGATGCATCCGCCTTCCACAGTGGTTGCCAAAAGGGTAATCGTCACCTTCAAGGGAGAATCGACCTCTGGCGCGGTCCAGTTGAAGACCCAATCCTGGGACGATAGCGGCTCGCCGTGGCTTGCTTCCCAGAGGACGATCAGGCTCCCTTGAGGTATCGGTTCTCCCGTTGGGCTGAGGGACTTAGGAGCAAGTGAGCAGCTCTCCCCTGAGACGACCTCATCAAAGGCTAGGGAGCTCGATGCAAGAAAGATCGAGAGCATCAGCAGGGCTGAGAGGATCAAGAGCGCACCTGAAATCAATTTCCCCGCGTAGCGTAGCCGTCCGGCCATTTTGCTCACCTATTCCATCATCTCAATCCTTGCTACAGGCGTTGCTATCACCCTAACCAACATAGCGCAGCGATTGCGGTCTCCCGCCCATCTCTCGATGACGAGCTCCAGCATGTGGTCTCCTTCTCCGTAGACGCCCCAATCTATGTCAATTTTCCTCCCGCCATCCGAGAGGCTGCCCTCTGCCTCGGCTCCATCGACCAGCCAAACGATAGCCAGGAAGTCATCGGATCCGGCTGAGTAGGTATCCGTATGACTGGTGCAGGTGAGGTTCGAACCCTCTATGAAGCAGTCAATGCAACGGGGGGAGAGATATGTAGCAGAAGAAGTCGTGCCGTCCAGCTCCCAGGCCACACTTTCCCCGCTCATCTCCACTGTGAAGGAAGGAGAATGCCCGCCTGGGGAGAACTCAGTCGGCTGTGCCCCATCAATTCCTCCATGGATGGAATTGAATGGACCGATCGAGATGATGACCTGGTAGGGATTGGGATTGATGTAACCGTAACGGGCAAGGAGCTCTCCGCCCGGCCGCTCCTCCAGGCAGTCGAAAGAGGGGATGATTGGCTCGCGATGGCTCCCCACTACAACGGTCGCCTCCCTCGTGAGGGGCGGGCATGTCCCATAGCTTCCGCCACCTCGAAGGACGATCTCCATCTGTCCTACCGCCTCCGCTCGAATGAGCACGATTACACCGAGCGAGCTCTTCGCCTGGAAGGGGCTTCTCCTCCACTCGACCGTCCATCCTTCCCCAGAGCTCACCTGGCCGTTGGGTTCAGTATCAGCCGATAGGAATAGGGATCCAGGAGGCCCTTCGAGCGTCATCCATACCTCATCGAGGGCCGCTTCGCCGCTATTCTCGGCCAACAAATGGAGACGGAACTCCTGGGGAGAGACCCCGGTGGATGCTTCGATATCCATATCGAGGCCCAGATCCTCCCATGAGGCCTCCATCTGGGGGGTCTCCGCCCGGTTTCCCTGCAGATCCTGGGCCAGTATGTAGTATATCACGGGAGCACCTATCGGACGAGGTGGAAGCGAGCCCTTCCATTCTCCATCGAAGATGGTCCCAACTACTAGGTCCATGGAAATCTCCTCCATCCCCTGACCTTGACTCGAGCTGATAAGCTTGACCCAGGCGACCCCCCCCCGGTCCTTCACGCTGGCGGTGATGGAGAGGGGTTCATTTGGGCATGTCTCTTTCGGCGTCACCTCGATTACAGGAGGATCGCAATCCCTGACCGTTACGATCTTCTGAAGAGAGGCCGTGGATCCAGCGGCGTCCGTTACCTGCAGCGTTACGGCATAGCTTGCCTGCATCTCGTATACGTGGCTTGGATGAGTTTCCGCAACCGAAGGAGAGCCGTCGCCATAGTCCCAGACGAAGGCGTAAGGCGGAGATCCCCCGCTCGCATCCGGGGTAAATTGCGTCTCTCGTCCCATGCAGGCCTCATCCCAGCTGAAGTTGGCAACCAGAGGAGACTCTATGGTGATCACAGTATCCAGGCCGCCATAGCATTTGGTATTCCTATTGCTGCATATCCTCTTCGCGTTATCACAGGTTGTGCCGCTTGCAGTCTCCCAGCTCAGGACAAAGCGCCTGAGCTCGATCTCCTGGCCGCATGTCCAAGAGAAGGAGTATACGGGGATGCTCGTCGTCGCCTTCGAGGGGATCGACTCCATGACGCAGATCCCATGATCGAAGAAGGTGTGCATAAGTTCGCCTCCCACGTATACATCGGCAAGCATTATGACCGCATATCTGGGCTTGCTCGCGTGGTTGTAGAACTCGGCCCAGATGTAGGCCATAGTGGGAGCACCTGCCCGACAGCCCTGCAGATCTCCCCCGTTAGCGTCCCCCAGCCAGGCCTTAGTCACGACAACCTCCTTGGCCTGGCACTGGAACTTGCACTCAGGCCAGTCGAATGCAGGTGAGGGCTGGATCAAGAGGATGAACAAAAGGCAGGCTAGCGGTCCCAGCCACCCCCAATCACATCGCAAAGCCCCGATATCGGACTGCATATGCCCTCTTTCCCTCGGCAATCTCGACGATCCATTGTACATATAAATTATAAAAGTGGGTCCCCGGGATATGGTCTCCCGGGGACCCATCTAGATCTCTCGTTATCCACTGCCCCTAAAAGAAGGGACGTGCCGGGGGCGGGGAGCTGCCAGACGAGCCTCCCTCAACCGCTGCTATGCCCACCTCCGGCTCTGCGATCACCTTGATCGACATGGTATTGGTGCACACGGAGAATATCACCCCGTTCTTCTTCTTGGTCACCACGAGCATGAGAGTATGCATGCTCTCCGGCTCGTAGCCCTCCCCGGATAGCGAGATTATCTTAGTGGTGCCAACTTGCGCGCCGTCCCAGTACCACGCGTACTCATAGGTGAATCCCGCTTCCTCCACCACGTCGGCCCTAAAGGGATCCTCACGGTTTGTGCAGAGGAATCCAGGACCGTCCATCTCGCAGGTTCCGCTGCATTCGCCCGGATGATTCTTATTGGCCTCTGCCTTCGTGCCGTCCAGATGCCACTCAACTCCTGCATTCACCGAATCCACCGAGAAGACGTAGGTGTTCAGCCCCGGCTGGAAGACGATTGGCTGTCCCTTGTCCATCTCGCTAGGAACATTGGAGAAGCGATTGTTATCGCCCACGGGTATCGTCACCGGCACAGAGTTGGCGTTGTCGTAGCTGAAGAAGACCGTGTAGGTGTGGCCATCGGGATGGAGGTAGACGCACTCAGCAATGGGATCAACCTTTGCGCGGCTGATCGTCACTGTCGCGCTATCCGTATCCTCAAGGCTCCCGATCGAATCGCTTGCGGTGATCGTTGCAGTATTTGTAAGCTCCTTCTCTATCTCGCCATCGAGATCGGCGTCTACAGCGATATGGGTTGCCGTCGCCGTCGTGCTCTCGCCCGGACCGAGCGTTGTCACGCTAAGCCCAATATTTCCGAGCACGTCATCGACGAGGGAGGTGAGGGAGATCGTGGTGTCGCCGGTGTTCTCGATCGTATACGTGTAGGTCACCGTCTCTCCAAGGCCTGCCGACTCGGGCAAGGCTTCCTTGGTTAGGCTGATGCCCCTAGTGTATGTGAGCTCCACCGACTCGCTCGCCGACTTCTCATCGAGGGCGAAGAAGGTGATGTCGGTCACATAGGCGGTTACGATATTGTCGAGAGGTCCTGGGAGGTCATCAGGGGCGATGGTGTACTCAAGCGTCCCTGTCGCGCTCTCCCCCAGCTGGAGCGAGGTCTTGTCGAGCGTCACCGGTCCTAGCTGGTCGTCCACCAGGATGATCTCCTCCAAGACGATATTTCCGGTGTTCTCCACGACATAGGTATAGACCACAGTCTGCCCAACTGATGCCGATTCAGGCGATGCCGTCTTGGTGACGGTGTAATCTGGCTCGTAGCTCAGACTAACTGTCACAGTATCGGTTGCTGGAGGGACATCATTTCCTGTGATGCTGTCCTTTGCAGTTGCTGTTGCGACGTTCACTATGCGAGGCAGGTCGATCTTGGTGGCCTGATAGGCCTTCTCGACGGTGATGCTCTCCCCAGCAAGGAGGCTGGTCTGCGGGAGCTCTATTGTTCCCAACTGGTCGTCAGTTAGGGCGAGATCGGTTACTGCCACATCGCCGGTGTTGGTGATGATGTAGGTGTAGGTTACGGTCTCTCCTATGGCTGCGCTGGACGTGCTCGCCGACTTGGAGACTTCGATGGAGGCGGCGTAGGTCACGTCAACCGTCTCGGTCGCGGGCTCCTCTACTGGAGTTCCCTGGGGGTCGGTTCCCGTAACCGTCACCGTGTTCACGATGGGGCCGGGCAGGTCGGCTTCAGTTACGACGTGGGTTGCCGTGAAGGTCAGAACCTCACCTGCAGCAATCTCAGTATCCGCCGGCGTGATATCGCCTAGAACGTTATCGATTACGCTGATCTCGCCAATCGTTGTGTCGCCTGTGTTCGTTATCGTGTACGTGTAGGTGATCGTGTCACCGATGTTAGCGCTTGCAACGTCGGCGACCTTTGTAACGCTGTAAGACGAGGTGTAAGTTACTTCAACCGTCTCGGTTGCAGTCTCCTCGATCGGAGTTCCCTCGGAATCGGTGCCACTAACGGTAACCGTGTTCTCCAAGGGGCTTGGCAGGTCGGCTTCAGTCACTTCGTAGGTCGCTGTAAAGCTGAGAACGTCGCCTGGCGCAATCTCCGTTGCAGGTGGGGTGATTGGCCCGATCTTGCTATCCAAAACAGCAATCCCACTGATCGTTGTGTCGCCGGTGTTCGTTATCGTGTACGTGTAGGTAACCGTGTCACCGATGTTAGCGCTTGCAACGTCGGCGACCTTCGTCACGCTGTAAGACGAGGTGTACGTTACTTCAACCGTCTCGGTTGCAGTCTCCTCGATCGGAGTTCCCTCGGGATCGGTGCCACTAACGATAACCGTGTTCTCCAAGGGGCTTGGCAGGTCGGCTTCAGTTACAACGTGGGTTGCCGTGAAGGTCAGAACCTCGCCTGCAGCAATCTCAGTATCCGCTGGCGTGATATCGCCTAGAACGTTATCGATTACGCTGATCTCGCCAATCGTTGTGTCGCCTGTGTTCGTTATCGTGTACGTGTAGGTGATAGTGTCACCGATGTTAGCGCTTGCAACGTCGGCGACCTTTGTAACGCTGTAAGACGAGGTGTAAGTTACTTCAACCGTCTCGGTTGCAGTCTCCTCGATCGGAGTTCCCTCCGGATCGGTGCCACTAACGGTTACCGTGTTCTCCAAGGGGCTTGGCAAGTCGGCTTCAGTCACTTCGTAGGTCGCTGTAAAGCTGAGAACGTCGCCTGGCGCAATCTCCGTTGCAGATGGGGTGATTGGCCCGATCTTGCTATCCAAAACAGCAATCCCACTGATCGTTGTGTCGCCGGTGTTCGTTATCGTGTACGTGTAGGTGATCGTGTCACCGATGTTAGCGCTTGCAACGTCGGCGACCTTCGTCACGCTGTAAGACGAGGTGTACGTTACTTCAACCGTCTCGGTTGCAGTCTCCTCGACGGGATTGCCCTCAGGATCGGTGCCACTAACGGTTACCGTGTTCTCCAAGGGGCTTGGCAGGTCGGCTTCAGTCACTTCGTAGGTCGCTGTAAAGCTGAGAACGTCGCCTGGCGCAATCTCCGTTGCAGGTGGGGTGATTGGCCCGATCTTGCTATCCAAAACAGCAATCCCACTGATCGTTGTGTCGCCTGTGTTCGTTATCGTGTACGTGTAGGTGATCGTGTCACCGATGTTAGCGCTTGCAACGTCGGCGACCTTTGTCACGCTGTAAGACGAGGTGTACGTTACTTCAACCGTCTCGGTTGTAGTCTCCTCGATCGGAGTTCCCTGGGAGTCGGTGCCACTAACGGTAACCGTGTTCTCCAAGGGACTTGGCAAGTCGGCTTCGGTTACAACGTGGGTTGCCGTAAAGGTCAAAACCTCGCCAGCAGCAACCACGGTATCCGCCGGCGTGATATCGCCTAGAACGTTATCGATTACGCTGATTCCGCTAATCGTTGTGTCGCCTGTGTTCGTTATTGTATACGTGTAGGTGATCGTGTCACCGATGTTAGCGCTTGCAACGTCAGCGACCTTTGTCACGCTGTAAGACGAGGTGTAAGTTACTTCAACCGTCTCGGTTGTAGTCTCCTCGACTGGATTGCCCTCAGGATCGGTGCCACTAACGGTAACCGTGTTCTCCAAGGGGCTTGGCAGGTCGGCTTCGGTTACAACGTGGGTTGCCGTGAAGGTCAAAACCTCGCCTGCAGCAACCACGGTATCCGCCGGCGTGATATCGCCTAGAACGTTATCGATTACGCTGATTCCGCTAATCGTTGTGTCGCCTGTGTTCGTTATTGTATACGTGTAGGTAACCGTGTCACCGATGTTAGCGCTTGCAACGTCGGCGACCTTCGTCACGCTGTAAGACGAGGTGTAAGTTACTTCAACCGTCTCGGTTGCAGTCTCCTCGACCGGAGTGCCCTCCGGATCGGTGCCACTAACGGTAACCGTGTTCTCCAAGGGGCTTGGCAGGTCGGCTTCGGTTACAACGTGGGTCGCCGTAAAGGTCAAGACCTCGCCTGCAGCAACCACGGTATCCGCCGGCGTTATATCGCCTAGAACGTTATCGATTACGCTGATTCCGCTAATCGTTGTGTCGCCTGTGTTCGTTATCGTGTACGTGTAGGTAACCGTGTCACCGATGTTAGCGCTTGCAACGTCGGCGACCTTCGTCACGCTGTAAGACGAGGTGTAAGTTACTTCAACCGTCTCGGTTGCAGTCTCCTCGACCGGAGTGCCCTCAGGATCGGTTCCCGTAACCGTTACCGTGTTTTCCAAGGGGCTTGGCAGGTCGGCTTCGGTTACAACGTGGGTTGCCGTGAAGGTCAAGACCTCGCCTGCAGCAACCACAGTATCCGCCGGCGTGATATCGCCTAGAACATTATCGATTACGCTGATTCCGCTAATCGTTGTGTCGCCTGTGTTCGTTATCGTGTACGTGTAGGTGATCGTGTCACCGATGTTAGCGCTTGTAACGTCGGCGACCTTTGTAACGCTGTAAGACGAGGTGTAAGTTACTTCAACCGTCTCGGTTGCAGTCTCTTCGATCGGAGTTCCCTGGGAGTCGGTGCCGCTAACGGTAACCGTGTTCTCCAAGGGGCTTGGCAGGTCGGCTTCGGTTACAACGTGGGTTGCCGTGAAGGTCAAGACCTCGCCTGCAGCAACCACAGTATCCGCCGGCGTGATATCGCCTAGAACGTTATCGATTACGCTGATTCCGCTAATCGTAGTGTCGCCAGTGTTCGTTATCGTGTACGTGTAGGTGATCGTGTCACCGATGTTAGCGCTTGCAACGTCAGCGACCTTTGTCACGCTGTAAGACGAGGTGTAAGTTACTTCAACCGTCTCGTCTGCAGTCTCCTCGATCGGAGTTCCCTGAGAGTCGGTACCACTAACGGTAACCGTGTTCTCCAAGGGTCTTGGCAGATCGGCTTCGGTTACGACGTGGGTTGCCGTGAAGGTCAGAACCTCGCCTGCAGCAACCACAGTATCCGCTGGCGTGATATCGCCTAGAACGTTATCGATTACACTGATTTCGCCAATCGTAGTGTCGCCAGTGTTCGTTATCGTGTACGTGTAGGTGATAGTGTCACCGATGTTCGCGCTATCGACGTCCGCTGCCTTCGTCACGCTGTACGATGATGAGAAGGTCAGATCGACCGACGCATCGTCCTCCCTGGTATATGTCTCCCCTTGGGCGTCCTCGGCCACAACGGTCACTACGTTGACCAAAGGTCCTGGCAGGTCTTCCTCGGTTACCGTATAGGACTTGCTGAAGATGGTGCTCTCGCCTGCGGGTATTACGGTTGGCCCGATCTCCAACGTCCCTGCGACATTATCCTCTATGCTGGTTATTGTGAGAGGAACATTTCCTATGTTATCCACGATATACGTGTAGGTGAGAACATCCCCCGGCCTCGCAGGCCCGATCGGCGCCTCCTTGGTCACTGTAAAGTCGCCGGTGTATGTGAGGGTCACCTCGGCTGTGTCGGTGGCAGGTCCGACGGCATTGCCGGTCCGGGCCTCCTTTGCGGTCACTGTGACGATATTCACCAAGGGGCCTGGAAGGTCAGCCTCGAGAACCCGATATCCGCCTGTCGCGGTGATGCTCTCCCCAGGGGCAATGGTCGTTGCCGAAAGGACGATGTTATCCACCTTGTCATCATCGATTACCACATCCACCAAGGTTATGGTCCCTGTGTTCCTGATCTCATAGGTGTAGGTGACAAGCTCCCCAACGCTTGCCTCATCAACAGAGGGGGTCTTGACGACCTCGATCCCCGATGTGTAGGTGACGTCTACAACAAGCTGACAGGTTATCGTGCGGAAGGGGTTCTCCGCTCCGGGGGCAACATCCCTGTAGTCCTTTGTCAGCCTGAGGCCAACCGTATGCTCTTCCGGCATATAGTCGGACCAGTCTATTATTACCTCCGAACCGCTCGCGCCGGATATTGGCACGCCATCGACGCTCCACTCGTAGATTAGCGTTCCAGTGGTGCCACCGTTATAGCTGTAGGTTGCAACCTCCTCAGCTTGTGCGCTTATCGGCCCATCTATGCCGCAGACTGGAAGGGAATATACCATCAGTGTGGCCGTCGTCTCGGCCACGCACCCTCCTTCCACTGTCCTAAGCAGCTGAGAGATCACTACGCTCTTCGACCCTTCCTCCTGGGTGACTAATGGCGCGGTGAATGTGAAGATCCGGGCGGATCCAGATGCAATGACCGTCCCATCCACCTCCGCCGACCATTCATATAGGTAGTTACCTATAGGAGCCTGAAGGGTAACCGTATCCCCCGATGTCACCAGCCCAGTTAAGCTCGACACGGGCACGGCCTGTGCCCAGCCTAAGCAAGCCAGCACAATGAGGGCAATCAATACTAGGGATTTCAAGGTACTTGACACTGCTTCTCACCTCATGGGGAGATATCTGCCTCTTTTGATGATAAGATTCCCTTGGCGGGAAAGATAAGTTTCTGACACAAATCCCAATCCCCGCCGAGCAACCTTTGGCCCCTTCCATCGCCGAGGCCTTTGTTCATCATCATCATCGTGGATTCCGATTCCATACATCTTTTGGTACTTTTTCGCATGATAACTATTTAACCTTTTGCGTATATCGATATGCAGTAAGTAAGATGATAAAATATCAGCAGCATTATATGTAGAATGATCTTGAAGGTTATCAACGATACATACAAAAATATATTATATACAAAATAGTCCACCCGAATCCAAACCCCGTTCGGCCGCCCCGAATGATGGGAGGCACATCTCGCATAACTATATCTATTATTAACGCGTAAGATACTGAATAATGAGAAGAGGATATCGTTTGGATATCCGGCATCTATTAAAAAATTTATGAGGTGATGTTGATTATGAGAAATAGTATACTGCTTCTTCTCGCAGGCATCTCCCTCTTGATCTTCGGGGGATTCCTGGCCGCTGGGGAGAATGCTGTGCTAAATGTGATCATCGATGTTGGCCTTGATCAATCCGCGGAGGGATTGAGCGCTTCGGAGAGAGAGGCCCTGGAGAAGAATACCACAATCGATCTTCTCAACGCTTTGGACCCACATGACCTCAACGTCACCGTCTTCGCCACTGGCGAGGCCTCCCAGGCGTATCCCCTCTACTTGACGAAGGTAGGATCACGCCCAAATCACGAGATGGGCGTAGCCGGGATGAGCACCGATGAGCCATGGGTATCGCCAGGGGAGCTGGAGTCCCGGCTCTACAAGGCCAAGAGGGATGTTGAGTCGAACTACATCTGCGGAGGAAAGCAGATCAAGGTCGAGGGCTACAAGCCACAAAAGGGCTCCTTGAACCAGACGGTGTACGGCGTTGTGATGGGGCTTGGGATCGGCTACCTGGTCGACGACTCGGGCAATCAGACAGGATGGCCCATACCTGTTGGCGAAGGCCTCTACTCGCTTCCGGTAAGCTCGATGGATCGGGAGGGGACCTGGCTCGTGCTCTCTGACCGAAACGCAGCAGAGGCCGGCCTCGAAGGCTCCGAGTGGCGCGATCTCCTGGCGGAGAGCCTCAACAGCTCCATGGAATCGGGAACCCCGATGGTTGCAGTCTTCACCAACTACGTCTCCGGCTCCGGCGAGTACCTTGACGCCTATAGAGGCTTCGTTGACTACGCCGCCAGCCAGAACGCGACCTTCGTGACCTGCAAGCAGCTGGTGGCGATGTCTATTGAAGCATTAGCTGCCACAGAAGAGCCTGCAGCTATCGAGACCCCTGCCGAAGAGATCCCAGCCGAAGAGACACCAGCTGCCGAGCCCGTGGCCTGAGGGGCTCTCTCGCCATTTTTTATCTCGACAAAGGCACCCATCTGGGGCCGTTGGCGAAGGTGAGGTGGCACTATCGATCTTCCACCCGCACCTAAGAGGCGACAAACGTAGGCCCTTCGCCGTCCGATCTGGGAAGATATGGGGGGTGGCGAGGATGCGTTATTTGCGCTCTTTAGCCCCCTTTTATGCTCTATAGCTGAATCCTGATCCCAAAGAGGCTCTCGAACCTGTCGTACTTGGACCTGGCGCGATAGAGGTTCTGCCGGGTGAAGGGCCTTCCTTCCTCGCAGGCCAGCATATCCCTAATCTCAGCCGAGGTGAAGACCGCCTCCAGCTGTTCGCGAGGGAGGGTGGAGACCTGGGCGGGCCCCGCCTCCACGACCTCCACCACCCCATCATCCAGCCAGTTCCAAGATCGATCGTAACGGAGGAGAAGGTGGATCCCGCACTCGTTGCAGCGCGCGGCCACGAGCCAGCCCTGCGAGTCCTGATAGAATGCGAGGCTATGTAGCTCTCCTTCCTCGCAGCGAGAGCAGAAGCCGGCGAACACCTCCTCTACATTCAGCGGATCTTGCCTTCCCGCCTCCGATATCAAGGCGAGGCCATCCAGGGAAAGCCGGGACTTTCCCGCGGTCCGCCCCTCAGGAGAGGACATCGTCCATGGAATAGATACCGGGGCTTGCATCTGCAACCCAGATCGCAGCCCTGATCGCTCCCCTCGCAAAGGCGGCCCGGCTGTGGGCTTGATGCTTGATCTCCAGGCGTTCGCCAGGCCCCGCGAAGAGGACGGTATGATCTCCAACTATATCCCCAGCTCTCACGGCATGGACGCCGATCTCCCTCCCGCGAGGGCCTGAGTTTGGGCCCTCTCGGCCGTAGACGACCTCGTCGATCCCCATCGCTTTCTGGAGTATCTTCACAGCCTTGTCAGCGGTGCCGCTTGGAGCATCCTTCTTCTGGTTGTGATGGGCCTCGATCAACTCCACGTCGTAGTCCCTAAGCGCAAGAGCTGAGAATTCGAGCAATCGCCAGAATAGGTTGACGCCGATGCTGAAGTTGGGGGAGATAACTGCGGCAACCCGCCCCGAGATGGCCTCGATCATGCTCTCTCGCTCTTCAGGGGAGAGACCAGTAGTCCCTATGACGAGATCGATTCCAAGCTCAGCTGCTTTCTTAGCGGTCGCAAGAGTGGCGGCAGGGGTCGTGAAGTCTATCAAGACATCCGGCCTCTTTTTCACGAGGACTTCCCCCATATCCGCCGCGTGAGATACGACTACGCCATCGAAGAGCGGCTCGCCGATGTCCATCAGGTCGAAGGCCGAGTTCAGCTCCAGAAGCGGGGAACTCCTCACCTCTTCGAGTATCAGCCGACCCATCCGGCCTCTGCACCCAACGACTGCCACCCTCACCGTCATGTGAACTCGCCCAGCCGATCGAGCATCTCGCTTAGAACCCTCTCCTTATCCCTGGACATGTCGGCCAACGGCAGCCTCAGAGGGCCTGCAGCAAGCCCCATCAGCCGATATGCGGTCTTGACCGGTATGGGATTGGTATCCAAGAACATGGCCCGTACAAGGGGAGAGAGCTCGTAGTGGAGGCTTCTTGCCTTCTCCAGGTCTCCCTGAAGGGCCGCGTCGACCATCTCCACGGTCTTTCTGGGGGCTACATTGGCCACGACCGAGATGACGCCCATTGCGCCAATGGAGATCGCAGGAAGCGTGATGTCATCGTCACCGGAGAGAAGAATGAAATCCAGTTCCGCCGTCATCTCCAGTATCCTTGAGATCTGCGGGAGGCTTCCGCTCGCCTCCTTTATGGCCGCGATATTATCGAGCGCTGCAAGCTCCGCCACGACCTCCGGCTTCATATCGATCCCTGTGCGCTTGGGCACGTTGTAGAGGATCACGGGGATATCGCAGCTCTGGGCAACCTTTGAAAAATGCCGAATCAATCCCCGGTCGTTGGGCTTGTTATAGTAAGGAGTTATTAGAAGAGCGGCATCAGCCCCTGCGTCTGCTGCGTATTTTGTGAGCTCAATAGCCTCTGCCGTGCTGTTGGAGCCGGTGCCGGCGATCACGGGCACCTTGGAGGAGTCAACTGCAATCTCAACTACTCGATTGTGCTCCTTGAACGTCAACGTGGCCGACTCCCCCGTGGTTCCACAGGGGACTATGCCCGATATCCCCGTCTCCCCTAGAAGCTCGATATTCGCGCGCAGGCCTTCCTCGTCTAGCTCATGGTTATCCTTAAAGGGAGTTATTATGGCGGGCAGCACGCCTCTAAACATCCCTCTCAACCTCTCTTCTTCGAGATACTTTCTGCTCGACCACCCTTGTCACATACCCTGCGACGCGATTTCTTATGGTCTTGTTTTTTATGTTGGTGAACTCGCCAACTCTGGCCTTGTTCTCGTCAAAATCAGTGCTAAATGCACCATCGTGCGTTCTCATCAGTTCATGAGCGAAATTCTTTATATAACTCGGCTTGACACATCCCATGACAGACACCCCATACGGACCAGCAGAGCTACTATTAACCAACGGATTTATATCTTCCGATCATCCGGCCAGCCGGGCTATATCTATTGCCATCGATGCTACAACGGATGCGCTCTCTCCAAGCAGCCTCACCATAGGCTCCTTCCCATAGCCCCCGGGATCCCAGACCACCTGGGGCACCCGGCCGCAAGCCTCGATCGCCTTTGCCGTCCCCCAGCTCATAGTCCTCATGCCCGTTGGCTCCTCGCTCCGATCGAAGGAGGATATGCATAGCTCGAGGTCGGTGCAGGCACGAAGGACTGCCTTGCTCAACCTGATGTTCATCGCCGATCTGATCCCGGAATCGAACCCAATAGCCGCCAGTATCACGCGCGCTATGTGGCTGCTCGCACCGAACCGGATAGGTCCGGTCTGCTTGACCAACCTTCCGGAGCGGACAAGCCTCCCCGAGACTGCTGCCACATCCAAGGCCGAGACGGCCATCGATGTTCCCATGCCGATGTTGCTTCCAACCTCTGGGATGAGATTATGAAGCGCAGGCTCTGCCAAGAGCAATTCTACCGCCTGGTCCATCTCGCAAAGGATCCGAAAACGCTGTGCCTCATCCCTGAGAACTCCCAATTGATCGACAGGCGAGGCTCCCTCGCCCAAGGGGCGGCTCCAGCCGATCGCCTCCACAGCGAATGATTTGGCAGCCGAAACGGCGTGGGGAAGGGGATAGCCCTTTGCGAGAAGGGCGAGAAGGGCTGAAGAGAAGGTGCAACCTACGCCGTGATCGCCGCCCTTCACCCTCTTCCCCTCCAGTATATGGACATCCTCGCCATGCAATAGAAGATCCTGGCATTGGAGATGCCCCCCTGTTACGACGACGTTGCTTGCTCCAAGCTCCAGTATCGCTCTTCCTGCGGCAAGCGCGCCCTCGGTATCCAAAACATCGATCCCGCTCAAGGCCTGGGCCTCGAATATGTTCGGGGTGACCACGTAGGCGAGGGGAAGAAGCTCCTCCGCGAGGGCTTTCTCCGCCCCCCGATCCAGCAGGCGGCCTCCGGCCTGCGCCTCGATCACCGGATCGAGCACCAGGGATAGATCGTGCCCCTTTACGGCCTCCGCCACGATGGAGACGACCTCTGCCGAGTGCAACATGCCTGTTTTTGCCCAGGATATAGGCAGATCATCGAGCACTGCCTCAATCTGGGCCGATATCGCCTCCGGGCTCACGGGAAAGACATGCTTTACGCCGGTCGTGTTCTGGGCGGTGATCGCGGTTACGACCGAGGCCCCGTGGACCCCCAGTGCGGAAAACGTCTTGATATCCGCCTGAATCCCCGCCGCGCCCCCGGAGTCGGATCCCCCAATCGTTAAGACTGCCCGATGCATTCGCTGATCATCTCGATGTCCTATCATCAACCCTCTCTTGCTCGAAGCTTCGCTTCGATGATCAGATCGGGGGAGAGGTTATACTTCGTGGCGTGCTTGATGGCCTTCCTGTAGAGCCCGGCCTCCATGAATGCCTGAAAGGCAGCGAGAGCAGCTTCTTCCTTGAGATCGTCTGGAAGATCGAAGTCCTCGGCGATCCTCGCCGCGTTCTTTATCAGGCCGAAATCCATGCTCTTGTGGAAGGCCTTCATCGCGGCCTCCCTGACCATCTCCTGCGGCAGGTTGTACTCCTTGGCGTACTTGGCAGCGGCGCTGTACTGCTCGCTCTCCAGCTTCCTCTGGAAGGACCTGGAGGCCGCCTCTCTCACCCTCTCCTCGGGTAGATGATACGACCTGCCAAGCTCTGCAGCCACCGAGTACTGGCCCAGCTTGATACACTCAGCGAAGGCCGCCTCGACGTATTTGCCAATCATATCATGGGGCAAGGAATGATCCTCTCGGATCTTGAAAGCCTCCTTGTAGCGCCCCTCGACCATCTTCTCGCCGAATCGCTTGATAGCGTCGGAAAATGCCTCCTCAACCATAGAACCTCATCTCCAAGGGTTGGGCTCGAGCTAGTAAGTTCCCTCTGCGCTCCTCAGATTGGCCACGAAGGCATACTGAGTTGTGGTTGGAAGGATCCTCCTTAGAGCCCTTACATCTGGCATGTAGATAATCATGAAATCCCTCTTAGGCCTCTTTTGATTCAGCAGATTGCTGATGGCGATGCATTCCATCTCCCCCTGAACCCTGCAGGCTCCGCTGCCGAAGTCGGGAGACATCTCTATCAAAATGGGGAGCTTGAGGCGGGGCCACATGAATCGCGGAAGGGCCTGAGATATCGTCTCCAGCTCGGGCTTATCCATGACGTAGAAGGCATTGTCCTTGCCCCTCACGCCTGGCTTCTCTTCCGCCAGAAGCTCGCTTAGCATACGGCGCCTGCTCGGGAGATGTTGATTGAGGGTCTGGATCGTCTTAACCAGTATCTTCGTATCCGCTGGTGCAACCATCACTTGTACTTTAGGCCCTGAGGGAACTTAAAGCTAACCGTTTTCCGCTCCATCGAGGGTGTGCTGGACGGCGTTCCTCATCAAGTTGAGGCAGCTCCTGGCAGACTTCGCCACCTGCACCCGATCCTCGCTCCGGCAGTATATGCCGAGCCTCCAGTTGGCACGATGAGCCCTCTCGAGGATGTTTACAAGCGGCGAGACCTCGCGCAATGGCACGATCCGGCCATTGATCAGGGTTGGAAAGCCACCCTCGGGCACATCCGGCATGGGTGGGTTGTCGACGAGGACATATCGTGGATCGAGGCCAGCATCATCGGCGATCTCTCGGGCGATCCACCGCTCGCCCCATCCGACGGTTGGGTGATCCAGAGACTCTCGACCTACGTAGATCGCTCGCTTGAAGAGATGGCGGCTCTTTATCCTAATCGCCATCTCCCGAGGAAAACCGCCTGCCTGGAACAACGCCGTGAAGAGCCCATCGTCGTCCATCCCCCTTATGGCTGCAGCCGGGATCCCTCCTTCCTCGATCATCTGCCTGATGCCCTCTCTTATCATCGCCTCGGAGATCCTGCAAACATGATGGAAGTAAACCGTTGGGTACATGAGCAGGCGCGAAACCAGGAGCGATTCGGCAGCCTTCAACCCACCTTCCTCAACCACCATCCTTCCCCTGTGCATCTTCATCTTGGTGAGGAGCCTCAGGTGGTCGAAGACGCCATAGGCAACGCCTGTGTAATGGGCGTCCCGAATCAGGTAGTCCATGCGGTCGACGTCTATCTCGCCGTTCACCACCCGGCCTAGCTCGGCCTCGCCCCGAATCAACGCCTGCAGCTCCTGTGGCCCAATATCTGCCCCCTCCAAGACCGATCGAATCTCCTCCCCCTTTAGGAGATCGATGATCGACTCGTGACCTTGCCGGAGATACGCCGATAGGACTGCCTCGGTCGCGTGGGAGAAGGGGCCGTGCCCAATATCGTGCAGGAGGGCTGCTGCGCAGATCCTCTGCCTATCCCCTCCATCGAGCCCCAGGTGGCCCGCCATGATTGAAGCCAGATGATAGGTTCCCAGGCTGTGCTCGAACCGGCTGTGGCTGGCTCCTGGATAGACGAGGTTTGCGAGGCCCAGCTGTCTGATCCAGCGCAGCCTTTGCATCTGGGGGGTGGATAGAAGATCGAGGGCGAGCGAATCGAGCCTGACGTATCCGTGAATGGGGTCTCGAATCTCCTTATCTGCCGACGCCTCCGCGCGCATATCCGCCTGCAGTTAAGCTCCTGCCTAATAGATCCATCCCTTGGTGAACTATATATAAATGGTCTATCATAGATGCCTATGATGCATCGAACCCTTGCCATCCTCCTCCTCGCGCTCCTATTGAGCATGCAGGGAGAAGGCACCATCACCGGCGCCTGGGATATCCGCCTCGATATCCAGGGGGGAGAAGGCCCATTCTCCCAGGGCTTCAAGCTGGCGCTTAACGAGAGAGAGGACGCGATATCCGGCACATGCCAGGTGGAGGTCCCAGAGATTTGGACAGGCCATGTGATGGGAGAAGCTCCCGACCTCACCTTCGATCTCATGGCCGTTGCCTATCGCACTCCTGCCATCATGATCAGGCTCTACGGTCAGGCAGACGACGACCTCATGGAGGGAAGGTTCGTTGCCGCCGACTCGCTCGGCGGGTCCTGGTATGGGAGCTTCATCGGAAGGATGCTGAGCGATGATCCCGCTTTCCTTTTCCAAGGAGGAGCCGATGAGGAAGGAGGCAGCGATGTGGTAACGTCCGGGACGAGCGAGGTCCGGACGGTTCCGGCCGTTCAGGACAGCCATGTGGCTTCGGAGAGCAGGTTTTACCCAATCCACTACACCAGGGATACCGTATACCCCCGGCCGGTCTTATGATCGGAATAAAAAAAGAGATGCCGAAACCCGATTAGGTTCCGGCCTTATTCGGCCTCGCCCACTATATCCTCACCCGGCGCCTTCCTAGTCACCGTCTCGAGCTTGCAAACGTCCTCGCAAACGATGGTGTCCTGCTCCTGATACTTGGTGTAGGGGTTCTCGGGAATCGTCACATCCAAGTCCATGGCCTGAGCCATGATCTCCACCTCATCGAGCATCTTGAGGGGGGACCCAATGGCGTTTCTGCCGTCCATTATGTTTCGCCGGCAGAAGGGGCAATTGCTGGAGATGATTTCCGCGCCGGTCTCTTCTGCATCCCTGACCCTCTGGGACCCCATGTCGAGGGCGAGATCGGGAATTCCCGCCTTGACGCCGCCTCCGGCGCCGCAGCACCTCTGGAACTCGCGGCTTCTGACCATATCCACCAATTGAATGCCTGGTATGGCCGTGAGCACATCCCTTGGCGCCTCGAAGGCCCAGTCCCTCCCGTAATTGTGCATCATATGACGCCCGCTGTGACAGGAGTCGTGGAAGGTGACCTTGTAGTTGATGGGCCGCTTGTACTCGACCTCGCCGTTTCGTATCTTCTCTCGCAGGTAGACGGAGAGGGGTACGTTCTTGTAGGGGATGTAGCCCTCGTACCAGCGGGGCCAGTCGATTGAAGCAGTTCTCAGACATCCGGCGCAGGCATAGAGCACCGTCTCAATCCCGCGGTCCTTGATGGCGTCGACGTTGTGAACGGCGTTCTCCTTCATCACTTCCCTTTGGCCGGTCCTGACCATGGCAGATGCGCAGCACCACTCGTCCTTGCCTAGCATGCAGAAATCGATGTCCAGGGCATTGAGCACCCTCACCGTAGCGACAGCCAAGGCCTGCTGCCTGTAGGCAGCTGTGCACCCGGCGAAGTAGGCGACCTTTCCCGATTCATCCACCTTTGCGTCCTTTGGCACCCAGCAAAGCCTGTCCTCTTGCTTGGCCTGGTAGGGATTTCGATCAGCCCTGACGAGCTTTGGGAAGAACGACTGCTTGCCGTAGGGGCCGTTTCCCCTGGCAACAAGGTTCGGCCTTATGGCCTCCCATAGCTCCACCGTCTTAATTGCCGCCTCGCATACGTTCCCGCAGATGCCGCACGTGCTGCAATAGTAGCTGTCCTCGGTGTACTTGTCCATCTCCCCCTCAGTGAGGGGCTTTGGGCCGAAGAGCTTGGCCTTTAAGCCGTACTGGCTGTCGAGAAGCTCCCTAAGCTTTGCGATCTTGTACATGGGAGTGATCTCGGGCCGATCAGGCCGTACAGCATAGGTGGGGCACCAGTTCATGCACTCCCTGCAGCGAACGCAACCGTTCAGCTCCAGGAGTTGCGTGGACATGAGATACCCTGAGATGAGCGGCTTTTCTTTATTGTCTGCCAATTTATTCGCCCCCTCTGTTTGCTAGAATCGTCAGCGGTGCGGCAATCACGTGGATATACCTGCTCCAGGGAAGGATGAATGCGAAGAGGGCAAGGGCAAGCACCGTGTGGATCAATGCGAAATGGGGCGCATATATGGGATTCGCGAAGACATCACCCACCAAGAATGCATTTCCTCGTATCCACTCGGCATAGAAACCGGTGATAGTTATGAGGAATACGCCGCCGATAAGGATCACATCATAGCTCGTGGTATTGTCCCTAACATCCTTCAAGAGAACCCTTCTTAAAACGGAGATGGTGCTCCCGAAGAGCAGAAGGTAGCCGAAGATATCGAAGGGCAGCTGCATAGCATCCTTCACCATCTCTGCCTGAGGAGTAAGCCCTAATAGGTCATAGTGCTCGATTATATCCATGAAGAGACCCAGGCCGGATAGCGCAGCCAGGGCCAGGAACCCATAGAAGATGGTCATGTGCATGATCCATCTAGTGGGGCTTCTGCGCAGAGTCCTCCTAAGGAGGAGTACATCCAATATAAGTGTTCTTATAAATACCCATATGCCGTCCTTGAACGCCTCGTGAATCCATGTGGCAACGAAGAGCCAGAAGCTATGCCTCAGCTCGTCCTGATAGCCAGTGGACCCGATGCCCCACCTCTTGAAGTTGAAGTAGAGACCGCAGATCCAGATCGCCAAGACGACAACCGTCAGGGCAATCACGATCAAGAAAGTTAGGCCCAATGTGTAAAACGCCATCTCATTTCCTCCTACGCCGAATCAGTGCCGATGTATCGACCTGCCGTTACCGTCATCTGGGAACAAGTTACAAGCGAACTAATACTTAAACATTGCCACCTCTTGATAAAAACAATACATTCTAAAAATAAAAGAATGGCGGGGATTCAGAGATGCAGCCTCGATCCATCCGGGAAGAACGCCCGGCTTTTCGAGAAGAAGCTCTCATGTCCAGGCGGCTGTAGCCTTGCCAGGCCCCCACCAGAGGCCTGGCCTCCTCCTCCCGGGCATGCGGGGCTCGGGATGAGGGCCCTTGGGCAGGCCCCAGTCATCGCCAAATCCAATCGGGGGAGAGTCGATATCATAAGGCATTGCTATTTCGAACATGCTATCATCCTCCATTATGGGAGATTCCATTCACTCGTTTCGAGATCTTCACCGATCATCAACGTATTGCCGGCAGTCTTTCGGCATTTGACGAATATAAGCCTTGCGGTCGATGGTATTCTTCCACGATTGAGTTGAGGGAGCTTCTTCCTTATAAGACGCTCCTTAAAACGGTCTGGCCGGGGTGTAGGCAGCTGAAGTCAAACGACGGCGGCGAACCACGCAAGCTGCGGGGTACCACGTCCTATGATCAACGGATATCGGCTTGGATTGGTTTCAAATTTCAGCCTCTGATTGTGTGAGCGCCGCGGTTACTGGGAAGACCCCTGTCGTTGTTTCCTCGAATCTATTCTCAAAATTTAATATTGTGATGCATAGAACCTCGTTTGTCCTCGGATCCACTCTGATTAAGATATCTCCGCCAACCTCTTTGGATATCGCCTCTCTTGGATCTCCTATCGAGATATCCAGTACTATCCCCTTCTTTATCAAAACTTGACAATGTCACATTGTTTATAAATATGAGTCGGCGGATATTGGTATATTTCGATTAAAATATTCCAAGCTAAAACGCCGCACGTTATCGATTTGGCAGATAATATGACAATGTCAAGTTATGTATGAGGTGCTAATAAAGCAATCGCCATTAAAAAGTTTTATAACTATACATAGATAGTTTCCATTATAAAACCCATTATAATATTTATAAAACAGCAATACATTCGAATCGTATAAACTTCGTTTGATTATTTCAGGACTCATTAGAGCCTCTCTTATCCTTTCTAAATTACCATTGAGCTCAGGATGTGCTTTCAAGATATGGTCCTATGCCTCATTGGATAGACTTATTTCCCTGCCAAATATATCTCTAAACTTCATGATTTGTGTGCAACACAACTGCCTATGATGATAACTTTTCCCGTTGATTCTTCTTGATCGGCCAGGTAACATTCACCAGTAAAGGCAGATGCTGTGGTTTCCATGTTCGATAATTCATTGCAGATTGACTACCCGGTCGAGCCAACATATCGTCCCCTCAAGCCCAGCATATCGAAGGCCCCTCTAAGCTGTCTTACGCTCATCTGGGATGGCGCAGTCGGCATGGAGACGTAACCATAGGTGAGAATGGAGCCGTATACCGGCGCCATGATGCGAAGATGTCGCCCAACCGCTCCCATCCCCAGGACCGAGAGGGGAATTGCGCTCTTTAGAAGGAGGCGAAGCAGCATCAGAGACTCCTCTAGCGTCGAGGGCGTGACCGCGAGCTTTCCAGCTGCAGCGCCTGATTGGATCATATCATCGACTATGGAGAGAAGCTCGCCCTCCCCGGGCATCCCATCGAAGTCGTGGTAGGAGGCGAGGATAGGCGTCGAGATGGAGGAGATCAGCTTTCCTATATCAGCCCTCACCTCCAAGTCCAAAATATCGGCGAATGCCGAAGACCTGCGAAGAACCTCGATCCTCTCCGTCTCCTCTCCCCGAAAGGCACCCCCTTCCGAAAAGATCCTGCAGGTGGCGATTATGGGAAGCTCGGTCGTCTCCCGAAGCGTCCTAAGCGACTCCAGCGGATCGCTTGGCAAGAGGTCGAGCCTTGCCTCCAGCATATCCGCCCCCATGCCCTCCGCCATGGTCGCCTCGGCTGCAAGATCTCCCTGCAAGACCGCAACAATTGCAGGCGTTGGGAGGTTGAGATCCCCAAGCCTTGATCTCTTCATAGCTAATGTCATCTTTCTATGATGCTCTCATCGATGCTCATCCCGAAATGGCGACCTCCGCCCTCCAGGTAGAGCTTTACCCGATCCCCGGGTTTGAGATCCGTTATGGATATGGGCCCATCCTCTCCCACCAACTTGATCGTCTCTGCGTTCTGGAGGAGCGTGCTTGCATTCTGGCCTTCTACATCGGCCGTTACGAGCATCATTGGACGCTTCTCGATCTTGACCCTTCCAACGACAGCCGTCCTGGCTACCCCATCTCTATTGACCAAAGACACCTCATCCCCGCCCTTCAGCTCGGAGAGGTAGCGCGTCTTGTTTCCCACGCGGACATAGGCATGGACCGCACCTGCGTTCACCCGAAAGGGCCTAGCGGCAACATAGGGGCTCTCCTCGGCCTCGCTTTGAATCAGGAAGAATGCCCGAGACTGGGATCCGACGAGCATCCCCTCGCCGATTGTCATGAGGCTGCAGGTATCTACGCATACCCGATCACCCATGCCGACTGGCTTCACCTCCAGTATGTTGCCGATCGAGAGCTCCAATCGGGCCATCTCTGAGCGCTCCACCACGCCCTGGACCTTCTTGATCTCGCTTGGATTGACCGTCTCCAGGAGCACCCCATCCGCCCCCTGTTCGAGCGTGGTCAAGGCGACCTCCGCCTCATCCATCGATCCAACGCAGCTGATGATCTTGACATTGCTCCCCTGGAGGCCTGCGATCATATTCTCAAGGGGAATGACCTTCCAATCCTTGGCCGAGACGAGGAGATAGTCGAGGTGCCTTCCAAGCTCCACCGCAAGCATCTCATCGCTCTTGGACCTGATCTCCAAAAAGCCTGCAACCGGACCCTCGATGGTCTTCGCAAGGCCGATCTCCGCCGACGTGTTGAGATCCGCTGGAAGGGAGGAGGCAGCCCAGACTTTCTGGCCGATGATGAGAATATCCTCCGATCCCCGGGATGACCCGAAGCAGGCCACGCGAAGGTCTCCAAGCTCCCTTACCAGGTCCACATAAGACCGGTCGACCACGACGCAGTCGAAGCCGGACTCCAGCGCGGTCGTGATCAGGGGTTTGATCTCCTCCCAGGAGCCATCGCAGGCCATGAGCCACTTCTCCTTCATGGGCGCCAATCTTATCGCTATGATTACAAATCCCTTTTGGAGGGATGCTTGAAACGGGTCGTCTGGCCGATCCTGCGCTATCCTCGAAATCGATAGAAGGCCCCTCTAAGGCAGCAATCCCCGACAATTCGAGCCTAGGCGTCCTCCAGCCGGTAGCTTCTCACAAACCCGAGATCCTCATCGAGCTCGATTACGATGGGGATTCCGGTTGGAATGTCCATGCGAACGATATCGGCATCGGTTATGCCCTCCAGGTGCTTGACGAGAGCCCTCAAGCTGTTCCCATGGGCGACTATCAGCACTCGACGGCCCGACCTCACCTCGGGAGCGATATTCGCCTCCCAGAAGGGAATCACTCGCGCGAGGGCATCCTTGAGCGACTCCCCGCGAGGAAGGAGGGGGAGGTCCTTGTAGCGGCCGGAGGGGAGAAGCTCGGAATCGTCCGTTGAGAGGAGGGGGGGGCGTTCATTGAAGCCCCGGCGCCAACGCGCCACCTGATCCTCGCCAAAACGGCGTGCAACGTCGTCCCTGTTCTCCCCCTGGAGCGCGCCATAATGGCGCTCGTTAAGCTGCCAGGCTTTCTCGACAGGGATCCACATGAGGTCCATCTCCTCGAGCACGAGCCAGAGCGTCGCAATAGCCCTCTTGAGAAAGGAGGTGAAGGCGATATCGAAGGAGAAGCCTTCCCTCACGAGGATCCTCCCCGCCCGGCGGGCCTCCTCCTCGCCCTCGGCCGTTAGCTCGACGTCGATCCATCCGGTGAACCGCCTCTCCAGGTTGTAAAGGCTCTGGCCGTGGCGCAAGATGACCAGTTGAAAGGGGGGCATGCAGAGGATATGGTGGGCCCTTTTGCATATAACCTCAACCCAAGGTGCTGAGGGCGAGGGCAGGCAGCGACGTTCTCAGATAAAATGCTCCCCCGATTTCGCTCGGTGCGGGGATTGAACCCAAAAATATTTATATAATCTATGAATATTAAACCGAATATGGTAAATCTCATAAGAGGATTGTACTCCACTATACGCGAGGGATTATACCAGGATATAGCCTCTGCCATCCCTGCCGTTTTGAAGGAGGGAAGGGTGCTCGACGTGGGCACGGGAAAGGGCCGGCTTCCGATCAGGATCGCTCAAGAGAATCCCAACCTTGAGGTATACGGCGTTGATATCTCCAGCAAGGCGATCGAGGCAGCCGAGATCCAGACTCGCTCGGCCAAGCTTCCGGGAAAGATCCCCCGCTTCCAGGTGGGCGATATATCATCCCTCGCGTTTGAGGACGATTACTTCGATCTCGTTCTCAGCACTTACAGCCTTCATCACTGGCCAAGTCCTCTCGCCGGGCTAAACGAGATACATCGAGTGCTGAAGCCCAAAGGCCAGGCCTGGATCTACGACCACTGGGCCGACCCAACGCCTGAGGCAATGGCCGGCATAAGAAAGAGATTCGGCATGGCAAACTACATCTTTGCGAGGATGCACATGCACTTCGTACGCCACGGCATAACATCCAGGCAGGCCTCGCATATCCTCAAGGATCCGGCATTGCTCTTCGAAAATGGGACGGCAAAGGAGCATGACCTATCCTTGCTTCTCACTTTGAAGAAGGGTCCGATGAACCGACGCTGAAGAGCCACCATGGTCCAGGCCATGGGCCAGCCCACATTTCGAGACATTCTAGACTCCGATGGAATCGCTATATAAACGCTCAGAGGGACCGCAAATGTACGCGAAGTAACGGAAAATATTAGCGTTCATTAGCGTTCATTCGCGGTTAATGATATAAAAACCACTAATGCACACCAATGAACGCGAATCAGATTAAATATTCGAGTTCATTCGCGGTTAATGATATAAAAACCACTAATGCACACCAATGAACGCGAATCAGATTAATTATTAGCGTTCATTCGCGGTTAATGATATAAAAAACCACTAATGCACACTAATGAACGCGAATCAGATTAAATATTCGAGTTCATTCGCGGTTAATAATATAAAAGACCGCTAATGTACACTAATGAACGCGAATCCGATTAAATATTCGCCTTCATTTGCGGTCGACATAAAGAGAGATAACTTGCGCAAACGTGAATGTGGTTAGGCCTAACCTATCCCTGAAGAGGCATAGATATGGCCTGACTATTAGTCCTCATTCACGCCCGATCGCTTCCTTTCGTCGCAGTATGAGGTAGTTTCGCTTCTCTTCCGGTCGATTGAGAAGCGATGCCACCTGAAAGCCCCGCCGGTTCACGGCCTCAACGAGAACCGGAATAGACCCCTCCTGCCAACGGGCCGCCTCCTCCCCGCTGAGCCTTCCAACCTGCCACGGGATCTCCAGGGCGAGGAGATCCTGGTCCCACGAGATGGGCAGGCCGGACGTCAGGGGAACCTGATCCGCTGCCCAATTATCCTTCTCGCCCATAAGTTCCCACCTCATCAGTAGCCGGTGGGATCTCCTGTTCCCATGAACGGCCGTCCCCATTGGGCCGTAGAAGTCCTCGAGTACACGAACGCCCTTTGCCCCGCACTTCCGGAGATAGAGGTTTCCGTTCCTGCCCTCAAAGGGATCATAGGTGAAGCAAAGCATTTCCGCCCCCATCTCCAGGCTCTTCGCCTTAACAGCCTTCATCAGCTCAAAGCCCAGGCCCTGGGATTGCAGGGCAGGTGAGACCACGATCTGGTGCAGCCAGTGCAGCTCCCTATCCCTTGTATGGACAACGCGGGCGTAAGCCCGGATCCGAGGCCCTTCATATGCCAGAAGGGCATACCCCAGATCGATGGATGGCTCGACAAGACCGATCGACTCCGCCCGGAAGAGATGGCTCGGTACGATCTGGCCCTCGTAGCCCACCTCCTCCTGAATCTTGACGCACTGACCGATCTCCTCTATCGCCTCTTCCGGCTTTGAGGAGAGAGATCTGATATGAAACATGCTGGCCGATTGAATGCAGGAGATCGATTTAAGCTCTCCTGCCGGCATAGCGCCTGCCAGACATTGGAGGACGATTCCGGATCTTCGAAATTCTCCGGATGCGATATAGCGCATCCGCTCAACATAGCCAAATATTGGAGGCCGATTTCGCTATCATCCCCTTTAGCGACGGCGTGGTGCCAAGGGACTCGGATGCCGCGCCAATTGGCCAAAAGGGAATGGCCCCGGCCTGGACCGGCCGGGAAGGGAGGTGAAGGGATCGCTCGGATCATCCCCCATACAAGGCCATGCGCAAAGGCTCTTCCGCGCTTATCTCCCGCTGGTTGGCGGTCCGCAGCACGAAGCCCGGAGCGAGGGCGATCTCTTGTCCCCTCAATAGTGGGATGGAGTTGTCCTTATTGTCCATGCTCGCATCCCAGATCGTCGTCTATGTCGCAATATAATCCAGCGAAGTTCTGAGGGTCCCAGGTCACAGACATTCCATCCATTACCTGGAACACATCTCCTCTAATCTCCATGCAATCTGTCGTCCCGGCAGCGAAGAACGCCGCTAGGATGAATAGGACAATAAAAGGACAATATCGATCCTTCACTCTCTTACCAGGAGAAACTTAACTTTAAAGGATTATAAACATTGCTACAAACCTAAAAAGCAGAGGAAAGACTGCAAAAAAAAGGGGGCGCTTGCCCTACTCTTTCCTAAGCACCAGGAAGGCAACTGCCAAGAGGCCCGTCACGGCGAAGACTGCCTCGAATCCGGGTGCCTTCTCCTCGGCTGCCTCCTTTGCATCCTCGGCGCCACCCTCTACATCCCCAGCCGCATGCTCCGCGCCGGCCTCGACATCCCCGGCGCCAGCCTCGGCGGCACCCTCAGCGGCATGGCCGGTCTCTTCGGCAACATGCTCTGTGCCGGATGCTACGTCCTTGGCGCCGGCCTCGGCAGCGCCTCCGACATCCTCAGCGGCATGCTCTGTGCCGGATGCTACGTCCCCGGCGCCGGCCTCGGCAGCGCCTCCGACATCCTCAGCGGCATGCTCTGCGCCGGATGCTACATCCTCGGTGCCAGCTTCAACTGCATGTCCAGCTTCTTCAAGTACCTCGCCTGCGCAGCCCACCATCGGTGCCAGCATAATAGCCAGCGCGATGAACATGATGGTCATTATCTTCATATGAGACCTCCTACATACTCATTTGCCGCGAATAGAGAAGTCCTGCGGAGAATAGCGAACCGGATTGCCAGTTGCACATAAATAGGCACTCCTGTCGCACCTCATCCCTCCTTGCTCCACAGGTTCACACAGGGCCCCAACGCCCCCTCCCGGTTATATGCCTTTTGGTCGGTCAATTATTCCCCATAAAGGCAAGCAAAAGATGGCAAAACATGAAATCACATAAAAAAGAGGGGTGATCTGGAGGGCACGTTCAGCCCTCCAGGGTTTGTTCTTAGTTCTTCCTGCTAACCAAGTAGGCCACAGCCAGGATGCCAGTTATGGCGAAGAGTGCCTCGAATCCAGGCATTCCCTTCTCCTCAGCGGCAGCGGGCTCAGCAGCGGGCTCAGCAGCGGGCTCGCCTTCGGGCTCAGCGGCGGGCTCAACAACGGGCTCGGCAGCGGGCTCAGCGGCGGGCTCAGCGGCGGGCTCAGCAGCGGGCTCTTCACCTGCAGGGGTCACAGCGGGCACGACTGCCGGAGCAGCCTCGGCGCCCTCGATGATGGACTCCTTGTAGATGTAGAACCGCAGCGGGTTGTCCGCGCTTACATCGTTCTGGTCAGCGGTCAGGATGTGGATGCCCATCATCAAGGTTGTGTCCTTGTTCTTGGACAGCGTGACGGCATTGTCCTTGTTGTCCATGGTGATGCCGTCGGCAGAGACGGTGGCGATCCTCATCTTGTCGTACTCGGTGTCGACCTCCACATCGGTTGCGGTGTCGGATACCTGGAAGACTCCGTCGACTGTTGCTATGTCCTGGTCAGCGCCACGGAAGGCGTTCTTGAAGTGGACAGCAATGACTACGATGTCCTTGGTGTCTCCGATTGTCATCTTGTAGTGGAAGGTCTTGTCGGCCATGGTCGCCCCATCCTTGGAGGGCTGCACGACCTTCTGGGTCACGAACTGGCCGTCCTTGGTCAGCTCGACGAAGACCTTGTTGCCGTCGATATCGATGGCCTTGATCTTGACCTCGTATCCGTCCTTGAGCTGGAGCGGCTGGCCGCTTGTCAGTGTCATCTCGGCATCATCATCGTAGAGCACCTTCAAGAGCTGCTCATCGACGAGGGTGTTCCGATCCTCGGAGACGTCGTAAAGCCTGGGTATCTCGCCATTGACCTCAGCATCGCTGTACCCGGCGAAGTAGTTCTCGCCCAGGAAGCCTATGGAGTAGTACCAGCCCCAGTCCTCGAACTCGAAGTCGTTGTCCTGCTTGGAGGTGCTATACTTGACGCCGGAGGGCTCCTCGAGCTTGTTGCCGGTGACGACCATGTCGATCTGCTCGTTGCCCAGATCGTCGTCGATGTCATAGTAGAATCCCGAGAAGGTCTTGGGAGTCCAGGAGACTGTCGCTCCGTCCACTACCTTCTGGACGGCGCCCCTGAGCTTGTAGATCCCCGGCTCGGTGATCTCCTTGTAGATGTAGAACCGCAGCGGTTCGTCGGCTGTGACGTCGCTCTGGTCGGCGGTCTGGATGTGGATGCCCATCATCAGCGCGGAATCCTTGTTCTTGGACAGCGTGATGGCGTTGTCCTTGTTATCCATGGTGATGCCGTCGGATGAGACGGTGGCGATCCTCATCTTGTCGAACTCGGTGTCGACCTCTACATCGGTTGCGGTGTCGGATACCTGGAAGACTCCGTCGATTGTTGCGATGTCCTGGTCAGCGCCTCGGAAGGCGTTCTTGAAGTGGACAGCTATGATGACGATGTCCTTGGTGTCTCCGATGGTCTTCTTGTAGTGGAAGGTCTTGTCGGCCATGGTCGCCCCATCCCTAGAGGGCTGCACGACCTTCTCAGTGATCGGCTGGCCGTCCTTGGTCAGCTCGACGAAGACCTTGTTGCCGTCGATATCGATGGCCTTGATCTTGACCTCGTATCCGTCCTTGAGCTGGAGCGGCTGGCCGCTTGTCAGGGTCATTTCGGCATCGTCATCGTAGAGCACCTTCATGAGCTGCTCATCGACGAGGGTGTTCCTGTCCTCGGAGACGTCGTAGAGCCTGGGTATCACGCCATTGACCTCAGCATCGCTGTACCCGGCAAAGTAGTTCTCGCCCAGGAAGCCTATGGAGTAGTACCAGCCCCAGTCCTCGAACTCGAAGTCGTTGTCCTGCTTGCTGGTGCTGTACTCTACACCTTTGGGCTCCTCGAGCTTGGTGCCGGTGATGGCCATGGTGATCTCTTCGTTGCCAAGATCATCATCGATGTCATAATAGAACCCGGCGAAGTTCTGGGGGTTCCAACTGAAAGATGCGCCATCGACGACGGTCTGCACCTCGCCTCTGACCTGCACCTTATCGACTGCTCCCACTACCATCGCTGTCGCTAATAATACCGCCAACGATGTGAGCATAATTGCAGTCATCTTCTTCATCTTTTAACCTCCTATTTTCCCTTCTCGGAAACCTTACTTTTGCAGCATACAGTCTGATTATTCTTAAAACCACTGCCTAGATATAATCTTCGATAGCCTGGCATATTTCTCTGCGGCGCTACCTCTCCGGCAACCGGCCATCTGTTCGGCGTCTCTCAGACATGTATTGCTTCATCACCCTCCAGTAATCCCCAAGAAGGGGATTATAGCGTAATGGTAGAGCATTTCCCTATTATATCTTTTTTGGTCCTCTTACCACACTTTCGGGCCACGCCGTTCATTTGACGCTCATCCCATTATTTACTTGCTTCCCTCGGAGTATACATGGCAAAGGCAGCTCTGCTCATTCCTCATCGAAAAAGCAAGAGGCACGAGGGCCACATGGATAATATACATAATAAAATATATTTATAAAATTAATCATGTGCTGATATGAGAAACAGTTTTACCCAACGCAACCCTCTGATTATTGCATGACTAGGACTGCAATAGTATATCACCCCCTTTACCTCCGGCACGACACAAGGGATCATCCGGAGAGGAAGGAACGGCTCCTGGCCATTTTGGAGGAGATCGCTTCATCGGGCCTTGATCCTGTGCGAATAACCCCTGAGGCCGCAACCCTGGACCAGGTGGCGAAGATTCATAGTCAGAGGTACATCGAGCAAGTGAGAACCACTGCCGCCCGCGGCGGAGGATACCTGGACCTCGATACCGTCGTCTCCAAGGACTCCTACGACGCAGCCATGATGGCCGCGGGCGGGACGATAGCCGCGGTCGATGCCGTCCTCGGCGATCTCGATTGCGCCTTCGCCCTCGTTCGCCCGCCGGGCCATCACGCAATGCCCCACAGGGGCATGGGATTTTGCATATTCAACAACGTGGCAGTGGCGGCCAAGTACGCCCAGTCCCGTGGTCTGAAGCGCGTTTTGATCGTGGACTGGGACGTGCACCACGGAAACGGCACAGAGGCGGTCTTCTACGACGATCCATCCGTACTATATTTCTCTACCCATCTGTATCCCCACTATCCCGGCACGGGAAGGGCCTCCGATGTGGGGGAAGATGATGGCAAGGGCTACACGGTGAACGTTCCACTCCCCCAGGGAACGGGAGATGATGGATACCTCATGGTCTTTCGAGAGGTGCTCGTGCCGATTGCAATGGAGTTCAAGCCGGATATCGTGATGATATCATCGGGACACGACGCCCACAAGGGCGATCCCCTTGGGGGGATGGGGATCTCTACCGAGGGCTTTGGAGCCATGGCCGGAGTCGCAAAAGAGATCGCAGACGGCCTATGCGATGGCAAGGTCATCGCAACCCTCGAAGGAGGCTATCGCCTCGATACCCTATCGGCATCGGTGGTCGCCGTCCTTAAGGCCTTCTCCGGAGACGTCCCAAAGGTCAAGATCTCGGATGATATCCGCACAGCCCGCAGGATCGAGGAGGTCAGAGCGACACAGAAGCCTTACTGGCGATACTTTAGCTGATGGAAAGCGTTCAGCAGATCCGGTCCCTTGCCCGGAAGAACTCAGTGAGAAGGGCCCTGAACTCGGAGTCGCCGATCTGCAGTAGTTCGTTGCCCCCGTATATCACGTGGCCTGCCCGAACCTGGGCTGAGATGTGTTTACCGAGCGCAAGATTCGAGATCTCCATATCGATGAGGTCTCTCGCCCTTGTGTAGCGGCGAGGGATCTCAACAACCGCGCGTCCCCCCTCGATATAGGGGCCGGAGATGGGCTGATGGCTTGCAAGGAACCTCCTCAGGTGCTCTTCCTCCCAGACGGGTGGTCCCATGTGTTTTCGGATGAAAGGAAGCTCCCAGATATCGAGCTCCAGCAAAATTCGGCCTAGGCCGTGCGGCAAGCAGGCAGGAGAGCTGACGGGAGAGCCGGCCGGATCGCGATGACAGGCCACAACGCTTCTCATCACCGAGAACCCCCCCCTTGCGAGAAGCGCGGATATCGCCTCCTCCGCCTTTCTTAGCTGCGGGAAGAGGACATCCTCGACCACCGCCGGAGCTGGGAACTCGACGAGGATCATGTAAGTGCCCCGATCGTGGATATGCGAAAGAAGATCGCCCTCGCTTAAGGGCTCTGCTCGATGAGGAAAGAAAAAATCCAATGCCGGTGCCTCCAGGAAGCATCGCGAAGCTGCAACGAACTTGAACATCCGATCAAGGGTTAGGGCTGCCGCCACGTTTCGGCCGGGGTCGACAGGGTCTATCATCGCCAATGGCGAATCGTGATCCCGCCTGGAGTGACCCTCCAGGTCTATCACATCGCCCGGCCTCCAATCCGATGCCGCCTCCAGGACCCCTCTAAAGGATCCATATCGAAGTATCAATAGCTCGGCCAGGTATCCGGAGAAACCCCCCGTCTTCAACTCTGAACCGTAGACGCCCACCCCTTTCATGAACTGCTTGAGGAGGAGGACCTGGTCCTCGAGGCCCGCAATCCTTCGTGAGACATAAATGGAATGAAATGGTGTCCGATCCACCGCAGACCTGATTCGCCGGGCATCTTCCAAGCGGAAGCATGGGACCAGATCGACCTCTATCCCATCGGCTACGGCCTGGACATAGGCATGCTCCGCATACCTCTCCTCGTGCTTGGGAAATAGCCTTCTTGCAAGAAACAGGGCATCGCCGAGGTCACCATCCTCTGGGACTGACAGAAATATATCCAGGTCGTGGTCGCCGGAAAGCCATGTCCCTCGCGCAGCCGATCCCGCCAAGATGCCCTGGCAATCGAGGCCCTCGGCCTTTGCGGCATCATCAATGCGGATTAAGAGATCGCGGGCCACGCAATCAAGCCTCGCCCTCTCCTCCGGCGTGGGCCTGATCCGCTCGATAACGCGATTCAAGAGATCAGAGGGTATACTCGGCCATGTCCTCGTATATGGGCCCTCCGGGGGTTAGCGTGCTCTTCTTCAGGAGGAAGCGATCGACAGTGAACTCGCCGAGGTCTAGCTGCATCTGGCTCATCCTCTCGGATAAGATCGCGCTCGTCTCGGGGTTCGGTCGCCCAACACGGCCGAGGGTAGCATGTGGACGAAAGCCCTTCTCTCTGGGAAATCCGAGCGGCGAAAGGGCGTCATCAACCCCGCGATGGAGCGGCGAAAAATCGCCCTCTGCTCCGAGCCAGATCACCCTTACCGAACGGCCGGGAAATGCCCCAAGCCCGGATATGCGGGCGGAAAAGGGCTCTGCCCTCACTCGAGAAAGCGCCTCTTTTATCGCGCCAAGCTGCGCGAGGGTGATGTCCCCCAAGAACTTGAGCGTGATATGGACGAGCTCTGGCTTGACCATTCTCACGCCCTGCAATGCGAGCCCCTTTTGGGCCTCCAATATTCCCGGGATCATCGATTCTGGGAGCTCCACTGCAACGAAGGACCGGATCCCCTGCTCGGGCCTTCGTCCCGCTATCATCGAAGCACTCCACCCTTGCTCGCGGAGGTAACCGACCTCCTATACCTGTCGAGCATCCCTCCGCTCACCTTTGGCTTGGGTGGCTTCCAGGCAGCCTTGCGGCGCTCGATCTCCGAGGCCTCGACGAGGAGGTCCAATTTTCGGCCTGGGATGTCCACGGAGATCTCGTCTCCATCTTGGACGAACGCTATCGGCCCGCCCGCCGCAGCCTCGGGGGAGACGTGGCCTATGCAGGGACCCCTCGTGCCTCCGCTGAACCTGCCGTCGGTTATCAGAGCAACCGACTCGCTAAGCCCAGCTCCCGCGATTGCCGAAGTTGGGGAGAGCGTTTCCCTCATGCCCGGGCCTCCCTTTGGACCCTCGTATCTAATGACCACCACATCGCCTGCCAACACCCGTCCGCCCATTATGCCGGACATGGCATCCTCCTCGCTCTCGAATACCTTGGCGGGGCCAGTATGCTTCATCATCGATTGCGAGACTGCAATCTGTTTCACTACGCTCCCATCCGGCGCGAGGGTTCCCTTGAGGATGGCGATCCCTCCCTCGGCATGGATCGGGGAGTCCAGGGTCGCAATGACCCGGGCGTTCGTCAGAGGATTCACCGGCACAAAGTCGGACAGCTCCTCTTTAATCGTCCTGCCTGAGACGGTCATTGCGTCGAGATTCAGCTTTCCCTTTATGCGGCTCATCACCGCACGAATGCCTCCGGCCTTGTCAAGATCGATCATGTGGAACGGGCCGCCGGGACGAAGGTTGACAAGATGGGGAGTTTCAAGGCTCAGCCGGTCGAATAGATCCAAGTCCATATCGAGGCCGAACTCCGCGGCGATTGCCGGCAGATGTAATGTGGTGTTGGTCGACCCTCCAATCGCCATATCCACGCGGATGGCGTTCTCGATGGATTCAATGGTTACGATCTTCCTCGCTGTGATCCCCTGGCGGACGAGCTCCATGATCCTCATTCCTGAGAGCTTGGCTATCCGCATCTTCTTCGCGTCGACCGCATGCGCCGTCGCGCATCCAGGGAGGCTCAACCCCATGGCCTCTGTCATGCATGCCATGGTGTTTGCGGTGAAGAGGCCTGCGCATGAGCCCGCGCCTGGACAGGCTCCATTCTCGAGGGCTTTGAGGGCCTCCCCACCCTTCTGCCATCCCTCGAATACATTGATCAGGTCTAGGTCAGAGTCGCATGCGAAGCCGGGCATCATAGGCCCGCCGGTAACAGCGATCGTCGGGAGGTCCAGCCTGCCCGCGGCCATGAGATGTCCTGGCACGATCTTGTCGCATGAGGCTATCAGCACGAGGCCGTCGAGCTGATGCCCCTCGACCATGATCTCGATCGAGTCCTCGATCAACTCCCGGGAGGGAAGCGAGTACCTCATGCCTCCATGGCCCATGGCGATGCCATCGCATATGCCGATGGTGTGGAACTCGAAGGGCACTCCCCCTGCCATGCGTATACCATCCTTGACCGCCTGTCCGACCTTATCCAGATGGATATGGCCGGGGATGAAATCGTTGCTGGAGTTGGCAACCCCGATGAAGGGACGTTTGATCTCATCATCGGTCAGGCCCATACCCTTGAGGAGGGCCCGATGGGGAGCCCTCTTTGCGCCTACTTTGGTCACATCGCTTCTCATGGAGATACCTCGAATCAGCCAGGGAATCATCTATTTAAGTAGTTGATGATCTCAATCGCGAAGAAAAATCGTATAGAGTATATTCAAATGGATCTGACCCACCCGTATTCAAGGGTTATATAGGCGTGGATCCAGAGCGAAAGCCAAGTGATAAGATGGATCCATATCATCTCTTCTTACTATTCCTAGGGCTCTACATAGCCCTGATCATCGGGATCGGAGTGATGAGCTCGGGGCGTCAGAGGTCGGTCGCCGACTTCTGGCTTGCCGGCCGAGAGCTTGGGGCAGCCAATATCAGCTTCTCCGCAGCAGCATCCTGGCTCTCGGCAAGCGCGCTCCTCCTTGCAACCGGGCTATTCCTACTCCTGGGGGTAGGCTCCATATGGGTGTGGGTCTTCCCCAACATCGCCGCCCTCGCAATCGTCGCGGCAATTTCGGGCCGCATAAAGAACATCCCTGCCATGACACAGCCCGAGCTGCTCGAGATCCGTTATGATCCGATGGTGAGGGCTCCCGTGGCTCTCGCCATCGCCGTGATGATGATACTCTTCTCCGTCGTGGACTTCATCGGCTTCAAGCTGGTCCTCGGGACCTTCTTCGGAGTTCCTCCGCTCTACGCCATCCTCATTATGGTCGTCGCTGTATCCATCTACGTCAGCCTCGGCGGATTTCGGGCTGTCGTCTGGACCGACCTCGTTCAGTATATATTTCTCGCAGGCCTTGCGATCTTCGTCGCCCTCGTCGCGATTGGGCTTCCCTCCCAGAACGGGACCACATTCCTCGCCGCCGCCACATCGATGGGCGGGGACTGGTGGAATCCCTTCCTCCTGGGCGGGATCATGGGCGCCCTGATATTCCAGATGGCCCTCCTCCCAGGATGGGTCGCGGAGCAGGATCCCTGGCAGAAGATATGGGCCGCGAGGGACAACGCCTCCGCGAAGAAGGGCCTTCTCCTTGGGGCAGGCCTCCTTGCCCTCGTCTATCTGGCTTGCTTCCTGGCCGCAATCGGGCTGAGCACGGGGTATCCCAGGCCCACGGGCGAGATCGAGGCGGAGATGCTATACCTTAAGCTCATAAGCGACTCGGTCGGACCGACGCTCCTCGCCCTTCTGACGCTCGGGTTCGCCGCAGCCTCCATGTCGTGCACCGACACCTTCGCGACATCAGGCGCCTCATGCATCTCCCGCGATCTGATACAGAGGCACATCCGACCTCAGGCCTCCATGAGGGAGATGATGGTGATCAACAGGGTGCTCGTCGTCTTGATGATAGCAGTCTCCGCAACAATCGCCCTCAATGTGGAGAGCATCATGGATGCCGTTATCATCGCGACGGTGATCGGAACGACCTCCTACTTTTTCCCTATCATCGGGGGGCTATATTGGAAGAGGGCAACCAAGTGGGGAGCGCTCGCAGCCCTGATCTCAGGCGGTGGAACGCAGATCGCCCTCATCGCATATGAACAGCTCATTCTCAAGGGAGAATTGAGTAGCATCTCCCCCTTGCTGACCGAGCACGGGGTCCTCGTCGGCCTCACCCTCAGCGCCGTCACATTCGTCGGCGTCTCGTTGATCACCCCTGCCCCTGCGGCCGTGCGCCTTGCCCCCTTCTTCCCAGAGGTGGCCTCCAAGATCTTCAGCAAGGAGATCGTCCAGGTCGACCGGGAGAACTCCCGATATGGAGAGGTCTTGGCCCACCTAGACGAGAGGACGAACGGCGAGAGGATTCAGCTCAACCTTGCAATCGATCTTACGTCGGTTAGGGCAGACGGCGCTCAGATCAGGCCGGATCTCAACTGGAGGGGGCTCGTCGATGACCTGCTCGCCGCGCATACAAAATGGTTTACGCCCACTGGAAGCCATGTGGTCTATCGCCTAACGCAATCGGATATGCTCTCCTGCGTGAAGATGGTGCGCGGCGATCGCATGCAGATATGGCTCTCGGCAGAGCCCAGGGTCGATCAGGTCGAGCGGCAGAGAGATGAGATGTTCCTATCGTTCGAGGAGATCCAAGACGTTCTCTTGCATAGGGGGCTATCTGCTTCACCGAAGAGATGAAGGCCCTCGGAAAGGTCGAAGAGGTCGATGTGATCGTTGTGGGGGCGGGGCCTGCCGGCTCCACAGCAGCCGAGAGAGCCGCTGCCTCGGGTGCAAGCGTCCTTCTGATCGATAGAAAAGAGGAGGTGGGCTCCCCAGTCCAGTGCGGCGGATTTCTGCCGGAGGCCCATGAGCTGCAAGCCCTGATGCCCCATGCCGACCTCCCCGCGACCCTGGTCGAGATGCCAGAGCGTTGCATCCTCCATCGAACCGAGATCCAGCGCTTCTATGCCCCAAGCGGGAGGTCCAAGGAGTTTCCCGTCGAAGGAAGGGTCATCGATAGGAGAGCATTCGACCGTCATCTCGCATACAGGGCGGTTTTCGCGGGAGCGAAGATGCTTGTGGGAACGACGGCCGTCCCAGAGGGTGGATGCCTTCGCCTTCGAGGAAGAGGATCTGGGCTGCTCTCCCCTCGCGTGGTCGTTGGAGCGGACGGCCCCGCCTCGGCGCTTGCCCGGTCGCTGGGAGTTAGTCATAGGATGGAGATGGGCATCTGCCTGGAGTTGGAGATGGCAGGGGTCGAGATAGATGCGCAGGCTGCAGAGATGTACTTCGGAACGAGGTTTGCTCCCGGAGGCTACGCATGGATCATACCGCTTGGAGAGGAGATCGCCAATGTCGGGGTGGGGGTGAGGAGGTCATACATGGATGAGAGGATGACGCTCTCCGCCCTCCTCGATCGCTTCATCATGGATCATCCAATAGCCGGCCCGCGGCTGAGGCGGGGCCAGGTCATGGCTGTGATGCGCGGGACGGTTCCCGCAGGGGGGATGGTCGGCCCAATTCAAAGTGGGAGGATACTACTCGCCGGCGATGCGGCAGGCCATGTCATGGCAACAAGCGGTGGTGGCATTCCCCTCGCGGTCGTCGCAGGTTCCATCGCAGGCCTAATGGCTGCAAGATCGCTGCAAGGAGAGGCGTCCCTCGATGACTATCCTCGAATGATCCATGAGTCCTTCGGTCGCGAGCTCGACCGCTCAGTCCAAATGCGACGATTGGTCGACCTGCTGATGAAGCGCGATCATTTGATGGACACTCTCTTCGACCATATCGACGCAGAGCAGATGAAGGCCATGCAGCGGGGCAGTATCCCCGGAGCACTCGGACGGATCTGCAACGCCCTCGCGAGGTCGGGATGACACGCCTTAGATCGTCGCATGGGCGACGAGTATGAGACAGCCCGTTCCCAGCACGTCCATGGAGCTGCAGAGGATGGGGATCACCACGTTGTCCGGGTCGACCCCGACCTTGATGAAGATATGCGTCAGGTAATAGGTAATCGATATTGCAAACGCGGTTGCGGCAAGCCCTGCCACTAGACATATCCTGACGAGGTCCCATATTCCTGGAGAGCTGAGGCCGGATGCGATAGCCACGGTCTCGGCGATCAGCCCCAGGGTCGGAAAGAGGAGCAAGGAGAGGACGACCAAGCTCAAGAAGTTCCTCTTGGTCGCCCTGTCGGGCCAGATCTCAAGCCTCGTGATGCCCAGGTGATATGCGGAAGTGAGCTGGGACGAGAGGATTCCACCCAGGTTCCCTGCCTCTGCATTGATCACGGGAAGTATCATCAGCACCGCGGCGTAGGAGAGGAGGAGATCCATGTTGAAACCCATGAAGATCCCGCCAACCGTGTTCAGCCCTGCGCAGAGCACCAATATGGGCACCGACTGCTTGATGATCCGGGCAAGAAGGGGCCTTCCAGCCGTGATGCTGTAGATCCCGGCGACTATCGATAGGACTATCACAGCAAGGCTTGCAATCGTCACCAGTACATCGCTCAATGCAAGCACGATGACGATGGACAGGTAGAGCAGGGGTATTGTGGTGATATCGCCCGCCGCGGTTATAAGCGGCAGCGAGATGTTGTCCGGATCCCATCCCGTCCTTATGCTCTTGGTGATCATGAGCGAGGTAAATACCAGCAGCACCGTCCCGGAGAGTATCCCCGTCAAGGTCGATATCAATATCAGATGGTGGAGGCCCATTATCTCCACACCGGCAACGAGGCTGAACGTCTTCACGATCATCGCCAGCATGAGCGATAGGATCAACGTCCTTACCGCCGCCCCCGCCACCTGATCGCGCATAGCAGGTGAGCTGCGATAAGGGGGCGCGATCTCGCCCGTGTGAAGGCTTGTTCCGAGCATCGCCCCAAAGGAGCCGAAGATATTGCCACGCATACCCATCAGGCCTGGAACGAGTATGAGAAGGGCCGGATAGATCGCAAGAAAATGGGCCATCTTGGCGATGCTGTAGCCAGCGAAGACGTCTGATGCCGCGCAGATGAAGAGCGCGAAGTAGCTCTGCCTTACTATCTTGGGTATGTTGCCGAAGGTAGAATGCGTTTCTGGCGCGGCCAATATGACGGAACAACCAACGCTAAGCAGGGATCCGCCCTCTCCTCCGGCCATCTACTCACCCTTCGCCCATTCTTCACCCCAGATAGATTCAGGGCCTTTCGCGACGCATCTCCCAACCTGGAGCGATGCCGGGCATGACTGAAGGGGATAGCCCCCTCAGAGAAGGCCTGGCTTACTTCTTCCCTTCGCCGCCGGCCTTTCCTAAGATCTCCTCCACAGGCTTGCTCCCAGCCTCGATCACCTTCATATTGACCTGGCCCACGTCTGCGGCGATCTCCCGACCATGGACGCTCTTTCTCCTCTTGCAGCCTTTGGCGAGCGAGTTGTACCCAACGCCACCAGCTATCAGGATCTTGCGCCTCCTCGTGCCCGGTAGATCCCTGCGCATGGGAAATCCCTCTCGATCGCTTCCACCCGTTATCTGCAGCCGATAACCCGGCATCCCCACTGCATCTCCTTCGACCGTATCGCCGATTCTTCGTCCCAGGAGCTTTGCTGCACCTGCATCCTTGACCTCGACCTGGTAGGCCTTGCCGCTCCCTGGATCGGATATAACCACTCTGAAGTCCATCTTTTTTCCTCACATGTGAACGTAACAGGGCTCTTCTACCGACCCCACCCTTATAAAGCTTTATCCACCCCGGGAGATCACTGGAGCTCGTTCATCCGGCAAAATAGTCCACAAGGCCGGATATGGGAAAGCGTCGCTTCTTCAATCCCGGCCTCCTCGATCGCCAGGTGTCCGTTGACACCGGCAGAGAGGGCTATTCCCACCTTTCCAGAACCCACTGGACCGCCGAGGATGGGCTCTTTTGGCATGCGAATCGTTATCTTCCGCCTATGCCGACCTCTCGCAACTGGGAGAGCACCACCTTTGCCAGATCGAGGGCGCTATAGGGGATCTCCCTGACGTTCGCGAGGATACGCCCGGATCCCAGGGATATGCATTCCCCGATCCTGGTCATCCTCCTCGCCATGAAGATCTTGATGGGATCGAGGGAGAGGGGAGGCGATCAGGTCGCTAAAGCTGGTGGCCCGACCTCCATCGATCTCGACTACTCCGGCAAAAGAGGTGTTGACAAAAATCCCCCGCTTCATCAGTATCCCATCGAGGGTGATGCAGCAGACGGTTCCTATGCCGAGACAGCCTGTCGGGATGTGACTACTCACCCGACTGAATTCGGTGGCGTCCCTCTTTATGCACTCGCCCAGTTCTCCACCCGGGTTCGTCTTACTCATTGATCGTCCTAAGCATCTCGATAAGCCTCTTCTGGCTGGTAAGGGCCAAGCTGTAAAGCTTAATCTGGACTCTCCAATGGGGAAGCGAATATATATCTTATGGAGAATAACCCTGCCGCCGACTGAGACGCGCAGTCCCGTGGGGTAGCGGCCAATCCTGCAGGCCTTTGGAGCCTGGGACGGCGGTTCGAATCCGCCCGGGACTATCATCCCGATAGAAAGATACAAGTACGTCAAGCCATATGCATGATGGAAGGCCCCGCGCAGGCGGGCGATCGAAGAGCTCCGGTGGTGTAGTCCGGCCAATCATTCCGGCCTTTCGAGCCGAAGACTCGGGTTCAAATCCCGACCGGAGCATCTCTGCATTCCCATTCTTGCGATCCATTAGAGGATGATCAAGTTTCGTTTTTGAGCCTGCGGAAATGCCCAGTTATTCGATTATAAATAGATAATTATCATCACGCTTGCTCCGGAATCTGCTCGTTATGTTTATATGCTATTAAACTGCAATCTGGAGTTGTGCCTGAGCAAAACACTGATATATCAGTCAGGATTCCTAAGATCAGGTACCCCAAGTCCAGGGGATCCCCTTGAGGGAGCAGCCCGCTGGATTGGAGCTATCAGGGATCATATCTCGCTGTCTAAGGACAGTTGACGATCCTAAAATCCGAACAAGGGTATAGAATAGGAGGTGGGAACGAAATGAGGAGAGAGCTAATCGTTTTAGTGGTTATTGCAATGGCCCTGGTAGGCATGGTCAGCGCAGCCAACTACATGTACGAGAAAGCCACAATCAAGGGCGTAGGCTATAAGAACGTCGAGATGATCGTTTCGACCCAGGAGGGCTTCGCTGGAGCCAAACTGGTCGAGAAAGAGTCCGGATCCGGTAACGTGATCATCGAGAAGACCGAGCTCGAGGCCGAGAGGCAGATAGGCGTTAATTGCGACTGGACCAAGGCCAAGGCATGGAACCTTGGAAGCACACCCATGGACTACATCAACTTCACAAAGGAAGCTGAGTTCGAGTACATGCCGGTGAGCTACCAGACAGGTACCTACGACCAGAAGTGGATCGAGAAACTGTGCGTCCAGAACTATATGATCGGCGCAGTCCTGACCGAGATGTACACCCATGCAGAGCACCTGCAGAAGATGACAGAGGTCAAGACCAGGCTGTACAACACAAGCAGCACCAAGAACTGCTGCACTGGTGTTCTCGAGGCCAACCTCAACAGCAACGTGATCGGCGTCGCTCACATCGGATGGCTGTCCAGGGACGTCATGGTCAACTCCAAGGGACGGCACAACGAGTGGGGCCGCTCCGTCGAGGACCTGACCGGTGTCTTCTCGATCGAGAAGTTCATCCAGCTCTGGGGCAACAGCACCTGTGGCGCAATCAGCGTCGACTGGC
>Ga0268276_1000372_pt1 | contig 53426 bp, 55 predicted proteins | sample saktaG_4_FD_190145 | JGI IMG/M metagenome (GOLD analysis project Ga0268276, IMG submission 190145) | Saline water microbial communities from Sakinaw Lake, British Columbia, Canada - sak_2010_1_5_45m | ecosystem: Environmental > Aquatic > Non-marine Saline and Alkaline > Saline ...
TCTTTTTATGGTTAAGGAAAACTCTGGTATTTTAGTTGGAATTGGGATATAAATAAGTAATTAAGTAGGCTAAATGGCATACAAACTCGCTTGAATAGCGGTTCTAACATTGTCCAAAGCCCACTGCCATATCTATTTTCGGTGAAGGTAATTCTACAAAAGTACAATGCAAAACAGAGCTATTAAGGGTTCTAATTTTTCTGTCAACGATCTAATCCTTTTTTGCATACATTCAATCATAGCTAATTCTGAACAGTGCAGTTTTGAGCGATTAGTAAAAGAGTGTTTTACTTTGTTTCCTGAAACATTAAAATTCACGCGATATCCGATTTGGCCAGACTCCAGAAAATTGGACAGGCCGTTAAGGGCTTTGCGCGACGAGGGGTTGATACTTGGAGAGCCAAAAACCTATTTTATCCTTACTAAAAAAGGAGAAGAAAAATCGGCGACTGTTTCCAAAAAGTTAAGACAAGGAAGATTATTATAATATTTAAAAAAATGGACCCAAAAAAATTTACGCAAGATTGGTTTAAAAATAAAGATTTTTCAAAAATATCCGTGGATCTGATAAAAAAAATCGCGCTAATAGCCGGAGGCGTTTTTTTGGCAGTTTTATTTTTTGTATGTTTTGAAGTGTATGTTCCAGTAAACCCCGATTCTCACGAAATGGTTGTTTTCACGGTAGAAAAAGGATGGGGAGACGACGACATTGCCGGCAATCTTCAGGAGTTGGGAATAATAAGAAGCGAGGATTTTTTTAAGTTTTATGCCATATTATCCTTAAAACACTCGGCACTTAAGGCAGGAAAATATAATTTATCTCCAAAGATGTCTATTTACGAGATCGCAAATAAAATGGCAAAGGGTGATATTATTAGAAATAAGCTCATAATTTTAGAGGGGTGGGATGAAAAAGATATTGGAAAATATTTAGAGTCAAAAGGCATTTGTAGCCAAGATGATTTTGCATCGCTTGTTAAAAAAGATTACTCCGCCGAATTCGTTTTTTTAAAGGATAAACCCAAAGATGCCGACCTCGAAGGGTATCTTTTTCCGGATACTTATGAAATTTCCGAGGGCGAATCGTGCCAGGACGTGATAGACACTATGCTGTCAAATTTTGATAAAAAGCTGACGCCAGAATTGAGAACCGAGATAGAAAGCGACCCGGAGGGTGCCCCGAAATCTATTTTTGACATAGTTACAATGGCTTCTATAATAGAAAAAGAAGTTAGGACTTTAAGCGACAAAAAAATTGTTTCAGGAATTTTGTGGAAGAGATTGGCGATTGGTATGCCGTTGCAACTCGACTCGACAATTAATTATATTACAGAAAAAAACGACCCTAGCGTGCTGACAAGAGATACTAAAATAGATTCCCCTTACAATACTTATAAATATAAGGGTTTGCCCGCGGGTCCCATTTCAAACCCCGGAATAGATTCGATAACAGCCGCCATTTATCCGACAAAAACAAATTATTTGTATTGGTTGTCCGACGGTATTACTCATTTCAGTGAAACTCTAGAACAACACAACGAAGCTAAGTCAAAATATCTTGGTTCGTAGAGTCTTGACATCTGGAATAATATAGATTAAGATAAACACATAATCAATTAAGCCATAGACAATAGGTATCCTAAACTTGTTGAAGGAATAAATCCTATCGAGGCAAACTACCGGGCTTCCACCTGGGAACTGCTGTCTATGAAGACAGTTTTTTATTTATGGCATTAACTAAAGCACAAAAAACAAAGCAAATAGACAATGTAAAAGAAAAGATTGCAAAACAAAAATCGGTTATTTTTGTTGATTTTGCAAAAGTTCCATCAAAAGATATGTTTAGTTTGAGAAAAACTCTGAAGGAACAGGGGTGCGGTTTAAAGGTGGCTAAGAAAACATTAGTGAGAATTTCTTTTGGACAATCTGGAGTTTCTTTTTGGAACAAAATGAAAGCGGTTATTCCAGGACAGTTGGCGCTGGTTTTTGGGTTTGAAGATGAAATAGCGCCGGCAAGAATTGCAAACACTTTTGCAAAAACACAGGAAAATCTAAAAATATTAGGAGGAATTTTTTCCGCCCAAGGCGGACCAGCCTCGGGCTGGGAATTTATTGACAGAGAAAAAGTATTGGTATTAGCAAATATACCTCCAAGAAACGAATTATTGGGCAGATTGGTCGGCTCTATATATAGCCCAGTTTCAGGTTTTGCAAGAGTTTTGGATAAAATTAGACAAAGCAAAGAAACAGTTTAAAATATAAATTATTAATTTAATTATAAAAAACATGGCAGACGAAATAAAAACACCCGCCGAAAGTCCTGCGGACAATCAGGTGGGCAAGGACGTAAAGGTAGAAGTTCCGGCTAAATTTGAGAAATTAGTTGGAGAAATAGAAAAAATGCCAGTTGTAGAATTGGCAGAATTAGTTAAGGTTTTGGAAAATAAATTTGGTGTTTCCGCAGCCGCTCCAGTAGCAGTTGCAACAGCAGCCGCTCCAGCTGAAGAAAAAACATCTTTTAATGTTGAGTTAAAAGAGGTTGGAGCTCAAAAAATTGAGGTTATTAAGGTTGTAAGAGACGTCACTGCAAAAGGATTAAAAGAATCAAAAGACTTAGTTGACGCAGCAGCAGCCGGAACAGCTCAAATGGTAAAAGAAGGAGTTAAGAAAGAGGAGGCGGACGAAATTGCTAAGAAATTTACAACAGCCGGCGCAAAAGTGGAAATAAAATAACGTAGTTGTTTAATTTCCATTCCCGCGAAAGCGGGAATCTATAAACAAGAAAATAGGGGATTGGACCCCTATTTTTTGTTGGGTAGCGCTTGAATATTTTTGAAAAAGTATTAATCTGGAACATGGGTTCCTTGAGAACAGAATAGGGAGAAAGATGATTAAGAATATAAAAGACAGATTGTTGGGTTTGCTCTGTGATTTCATGCTTAATCTGATAGACGCGTTTCTTGAGAGAAGAGAGAGGGAAGTTTTCCATAAACAGTTTGGCCGTCCAAGAAAACCCGAAGAAGCAATTCGTTTTGATTTCCATGGTCACTTCTTTTGGGCGAATTTGCGGGGAGACGAAATACTTGTGGATTTTTCTAAAATCCAACACGGGTTAGATTGTGTTTTTGTGCCCATGCGCAAAGGCCAACACTTGTTGGAGCGGAAGGTGATTAAGCTTGGGAGAAGTCCGGAAACTTCTTTGCTTGTTTTAGAGGGCACAACTATTGGTGCGCAGGAGAGTTGGTGGCAAAAAAAGAAAGACAAAGGAGAGCTTTCTTTTAAGCTTGACGCGGATATATAAGGGAAAGGAGTTTTTATGAAAAACATAGAGATAGTTGATAAAACAATTTGGGGTTGGGCATTAAAGCTTGGCGACAAAGAAGCTAAAGATCTTCTTGAACACTTTCTTTGGGAATGCCAAAATGATCTTGAGCTTCGACAGAAAATAACTCAGGCCTTTAACGGGCCGATGATCTTGCCGTTAGTATGGGAAAAAGATAAAAGGTCTGTTAGTATTTGTTGCGAGGACCATAGGGCGTTTACCGCCGAAATTAAACCGAGTAACTCGTAAGGGTACTCGGTTTTTTTATTGTAATTTATTCCCAAAATGATAAAATTGTTTAATGAGTGGGGCACGTAGCTCAGCTGGTTAGAGCGCACCGTTCACATCGGTGAGGTCTGTGGTTCGAGTCCACACGCGCCCACATGATTATTCAAATCGCAGGTTATTTATCAGGTGTTGTTGCTTTAGTTTCTTTCGTTCCATATATTAAAAGTATTTTCGAAGGAAAAACTAAACCAGAAAGGGCTTCATGGATAATTTGGGCTGCGTTAAGTTTAACCGCCTTTTTCCCTCAACTCTATAAAGGAGCTTCATATTCTTTATTTATGACTGGCGCAGCGGCTTTGGGAGATTTTCTGATTTTTTTATTTGCTATAAAGTATGGAATTGGTGGTTTATTAAAAAGAGACATAATCGCCCTTGTTGGATTAATCCTGGGGTTGTCTCTCTGGTATATCACAAAGGAGGCAGCCCTCGCTCTCTATATAGTCATATTAATTGATGCCACCGGCGCAGTCTTAACGATAGTTAAAACTTATCAATATCCAGAATCAGAGAATATGGGCTCGTGGTGGCTCACTTTTTTTGCTGCGATTATGGCCTGCGTAGCAGTCGGTAGTTTTAATGCATTTTTGCTTTCTTACCCGCTTTATGTCGCACTGGCATCTCTATCTATTTTAGCGTCTATCTATTTGGGATTTCGTAAACAAAAAATATTGTCTTTTAAAGATGCTGTTAAACTTTAAAAAACTTTTTTGGACAGAACACTCTAAAATAAAAATGCGGCAATACGGGCTTTCAAAGCAAAAGTTGTTGGGAATACTTTCTAAGCCGGAAAGAAAAGAGCAGGGGATTGTGCCCGGTACCACGGCCGTAATGAAAACGAACAAAATTTTTTTTAAGGCGAAACAAACGACTCTATCCGGAGCGTGGCAAAAGCCACGTAAGGCTCCGGGAGAGATATGGTTGATGTTTAGAGATACAAACCCTTCGGGACCCAAAGGGTACCCCTCAGGGCAGGGATTTAGAAAAATAATTAGCGCCTGGCGATATCCCGGAATTTCTAAGCCTGGAGAGGCTATACCAATTCCTGATGATATCCGTCAAGAACTATTACAAGAAAATGATAACGAATAAAGTTTTAGGTTATATTTTATTAACAGCGGGGTTGTTGCTTATTATTTGTGTTATGTGGCAAACATATAATATTTTTACCGACAAAACCTCTGCCCCATTGGTTTTTAAAACCGCGGCATCATTTGTGGACAAAACAGGATCGCAAGACATTCAGGGGCAAATTAATGACGCCGTAAAAAAACAGATTGGGCAACTAATTTCACCAGACAGCATAACTAAGGTGTTAAATTTAGCGAGCTGGTCCCTTTTAGCATGGATTTTAATCATTGCAGGTGGTACATTATCTGGAATTGGTGTAAAATTGATTAAATAAGATGGAACCTTCTGAAAAAGACAATATAGTCTCTTCTTGGATTCTTTGGCAGTTTTACGAAATGCCAAAGTTTTTGTTGCTTGTATGGCACAATTATTTGACGTTCGCGTTAAATCTTTTTTCTTTGCCCCTGCTCCTAAAAACTTTTTTTTCTCCATGGAGAAGATATAGATGGAGGTATCCAAAAGCCTTTGATCTCGGAGAATTTTTTAACACGCTTATTTCTAATGCTTTTTCCAGAATATTAGGAGCCATAATGAGAATCTTTTTAATTGTAGCTGGAATTTCGTTTCAAATTTTTGTTGTAATATCTGGCTTATTAATTTTTATCAGTTGGATTGCGTTGCCGTTTATTATTATCGCGGGATTCATATTTATTTTTATTTATTAGTTGTTAAAAAACAAGCCAATGCCTTTTGTCTTTAGTCTAAATAAAACAGCGGTTCTGCGGGCAGTAAAACGGGAAAGGTTTTTTATTTTTAGATTCGCAGGTTTTTTGTGTCAGCTGTTTTTGGTTCTATTTATTTTGTCACTATTTTTTATAGTACTTTATTTTTTTGGCCAGGTCGCAGGAAGCGTGGCTATCAAGGCGCCGATTCTGTTTTTAATACTGTTTTTATCTTTTTGGGACATCTCTCTGTTTTTAAAATTAAAAATAAAAAAGCCCGGATTATCAGTTAAACTTTCAGATGCTGTTTTGGACTTGGAACGTTATAATTTAGCTGAGTTTTTAAGTTTGCCCGTGGCTACTATGGTACAGAGTTCTTTAAAGTTTTGTAAAAAGAAAAAAATATCTGTAAACTCCACTTCATTACTCTACTGCGCGTTAAGGGCCAGCAAAGAAGTGTTAACGGTTTGTTTTAGGTTGGGGTTAGATCCTAAAAAATTTGAAATAGATTTAAAAAATTATTTGGAAAAAACACAGAGACAGCCGGCGCAAGACCAAACAAGCCGATTGCCAGAATTTTTTTCTGAAGATTTTCAACAGACAATTATAGAAGCTGCAAATATTTCCAATGCCAGAGGCTATAATAAAATCGGAGAAAAAGAGATTCTGGTTGCTTTGGCAAAACACGACACATTTTTTAAAAAAGTTTTGGTTGAGTATGATCTTAAGTTTGAAGATGTGGAGAATATCACCTTATGGTTAGATTCTGCCGAGGAGTCCTGGGAAAGAAATAAAAAATTCTGGTCAAAAGAAAATTTAGCCAGGCAGGGCTCTATGGGAAAGGACTGGGCATCGGGATACACAATAACTTTAGACCAATTCTCTATTGATTGGAGAAGGGTTGTTTCCGGGTGGAGGGTCAGAGAGATTATAGGCCACACAAAAGAGATAGAACAGGCAGAGATGATTTTGGCAAAATCCAGCTTATCGAATGCTTTAATAGTTGGAGACTCGGGGACCGGCAGAAAAAGCATAATCCAGGCGCTGGCACAAAGGTGCTATTTGGGCGAGTCACTACCAGAATTAAACAATAAAAGGGTTGTGGAATTAGATGTGGTTCAGTTGTCTGCAACGGTGCAGGATTTTGAAAAATTAGAACTAATTTTAGACCAGATATTTTCGGAAGCTATGGCGGCCGGAAACGTCATTTTAGCAATTGATAATTTAGAAAACTTTGTAGGCCAAGCGGTCCAAAAAGCCGGAGCCGTTGATATATCGGGTATATTGTCCAGATATTTGGCTATACCAAATTTTCAGTTTGTCGGGATTACCACTTACGACGGCCTTCATAAAAATATAGAACAAAATCCCTCGTTCGCTAATTTTTTCAGAAAAGTTGAGGTTTCCGAGGTAACCGAAGCTGAAACAATAAGAATTCTCCAATCTGCTGCTCTAGAATCAGAATATAGGCATAAAATTTTTATATTATATCCGAGCATCAGAGAAATAGTTAACTTAACGGCAAGATATATGCCAAGCTTGCCGTTTCCTAAAAAAGCCTTGGACATTTTAGAAGAAGTTGTGGTTTATGTGCAGTCTCATAAGGAAAAAGTTGTGTTTCCTCATCACGTCGCTGAAGTTGTTTCCAGCAAAACAGAAATACCAATTGGAAAAATGGCATCCAAAGAAAAAGAAACACTGTTAAACTTAGAAAATTTAATACACCAAAGAATTATAAATCAGGAGGAGGCCGTAAGCGAAATATCAATTGCTATGAGGCGCGCAAGAATGGGGATCGCTTCTAAAACAAGGCCCATGGGAACGTTTTTATTTTTAGGCCCTACGGGTGTTGGTAAAACAGAAACCGCTAAGGCATTGGCACAGATATATTTTGGATCTGAGAAAAAAATGATAAGGCTTGATATGTCTGAGTTTCAAGCTATTTCAGATATACCAAGGCTGATTGGTGCAACTTCTCCGGTGGAGATGCAGGGACTTTTAACAACTCCGATTAGGGAAACCCCGTTTTCTTTGCTTTTGTTGGATGAGATTGAAAAGTCCCATCCAAATATCCTAAATTTGTTTTTACAGGTTTTAGATGAAGGGCACATAACAGATGGGCAGGGAAGAAAAGTTGTTTTTACAAATACAATAATTATTTGCACCTCAAACGCGGGGGCTGACATAATCTTTAAACAAATTGAATCTAAGCAAACGACAGATAAAGATAAATTGTTGAACGCCCTTTTCGATAAAAATATTTTTAGGCCGGAATTTATAAACCGTTTTGATGCAACCGTACTTTTTCACCCCTTAACAAAAGATAATTTGTTAAAAATATCCCAGCTTACTTTGCAAGGCCTTCAAAAAAACCTAAAAGAAAAAGAAATTGATTTTGAAATTACAGAACCTCTAAAAGAAAAGATTGTCGAACTTTCTTATAAGCCCGAGTACGGTGCCAGGGAAATGCGTAGGGTTGTGCAGGATAAAGTAGAAAATTCAATTGCCCAGGCGCTTTTGTCTGACAAAATAGGTAAGGGCGATAAAATTGAAATTGATCCGGAAACTTTTGAAGTATTAGTGAGGGGTTGACCCCGTCAGAAACGGCCCGCCCTGGGCCCTTTGGGTACGCAGATAAGCAAAATCCGGAAGGGTTTAAAAAATCATACCTCTAAGCGGGGTAGGCGCGGGTGGCGTTTCTAACGGGGTTGACAAGCTCCCATACAAGAGTATTATAAAAATATGAACCCCGTTAGAGATGCTAACGACCTTGACGGGATTCAGTACAAAACATGAAACAAACCTCTAACGGGGTGAATAAAAACCTCGCATTGTTAAGCTTGCTTTTATTGGCGAAATCCAGGAGGTTTTTGATAATAGTATATAAATAAATAAAACAAAAAAGTTATATCAAAAATCCTCCTGACGGAGGATTTTTTTCGTGGCTCATTCACAACTACAAGGAAAGGGACAAGAAATGAACAAGATTATTTTACAAAACACAAAGTGCGTAAAGCAGAGTTGCTTGGGCGAGATTGATTTTGTCAGAGAAATTCCCGTAGGCGATTGTATCGGATACGCCTGCGAGACTTGCGGACAATTATATACGGAACACGGCACCAAAATGAGCGCGCGTTTCGTGAATGGCGCCGTGATTTTTAAGGAAGGAGAGTGAGATGGCCGACAACAAAGCACAAAATCATGTGGGGACATACTACTGCGAGGTGTGTCGTGGGTATTACGATGTAACCGAGCTGAGAGACACAGAACACTGTTGCCATGGGCATGTCGTCAAAAAAATCGCAGACATGGCCCAGAGCGAACTTTGGCCCAAAGAAAGAGTAATCTCTACGTCTTCTAATTCTACAACATAGAAAGGGTGACGTATGAAGATAAGATCATGCCTCGCGTATTAGTTTACGCGAGGCTTTTTTGTGTCGACGAAAATAAGCTTGTCTGTGCAAAAGTATGTTTTTATATAAAAAGACCTTTAGTGGGGTGTGGATAACTAGTGCAAAAATATGTGGATTTACGACTAAAACGGGCATTTGGGGTAAGGTGTTGACCTGATGCTATGAAAAGGGCTATAAATAAGACGAAGTGGGCAAAAGTGGATAACTGTGGGAAAACTACCAATATGAGTGTATATCTCGCAAGGAATGAAATGACTGACGACCCCGCCCTCTATGCCCATTCATTATTTATAATTTAAAAACAATTACTGAAGCACCCAGAAAACCCTCAAACAAAAACCAACAGCTTAGAGGGCGGGGTGCTCCTTCGTCGCATGCTGATAGGACAGTACGAACATACAATTGATAATAAAAAGCGTTTAGCCTTGCCGGCAAAGTTCAGGGGAGAGCTTGGAGATAAGGTAGTAATTACCCGTTGGATGGAGAGCTGTCTTGCCGTATATACAGAAGCCGAATGGAAGATAATATCTGATAAGATTACAAATCTTACAATGACCCAAGTTGAAGCCAGATCTTTTTCAAGGATGATGCTGGCCGGAGCAATGGAAGTTTCTTTAGATAAGCTTGGTAGAATTCTTGTTCCGGATTATTTAAAAGATTACGCCGGATTAAAGAAAAATGTCGTTATTTGTGGGTTGTCTAATAGGTTGGAGATCTGGGATTCTGGAAAATGGGAAACATATAAAAAAGAGGCAGAAAAAGGAGTCGACGAAACTGTTTCAAAATTAGGAGGATTAGGAATATAACAATTATGATTCATACAGCAGTTCTTAAAAAAGAAGTTTTAGAATATTTAGACCCGAAGTCAAACGAAAATTTTGTGGATTGTACTGTGGGCGAAGGGGGACACACAGAAGAAATTTTAAAAAGAAACGGACCGGTCGGAAAAGTTTTGGGAATTGATTTAGACTCTCACCAAATTGCGTCCAGCCAGTGGTTGCAGGTTCAATTTAGCGACAGGATAATTCTTGTCAGAGATTCTTACGCAAACTTTACAGAAATTATTGAAAGAAAAAATTTCGGACCAATTAATGGGGTTTTGCTGGATTTGGGGATGTCATCGGCGCAACTGGAAGGAACACAAAAAGGATTTTCTTTTAAAGTAGATCAAGGATTGGATATGAGATATAGCGACGAAACGAATTATTTAACGGCAGATAAAATTGTTAACGAGTGGTCAGAAGATGAGATCGCAAAAATTTTACAAAATTACGGAGAAGAAAAGTTTGCAAAAAAAATCGCAAAAAATATTATAGAACAGCGCAAGCTTGGCAGAATTAAAACCACATTCCAATTAATAGAAATAGTAAAAGACGCGACACCATCGGCGTATTGGACGACCCGAAGGGTACCCCGAATTCATTATGCGACAAGGACATTTCAGGCCTTAAGAATCGCGGTTAACGACGAATTGGAAAATATTAAAAAAGTTTTACCACAAGTAATTTCCAAAATGGCGCCCGATGGCAGGATAGCAGTAATATCCTTTCACTCTTTAGAAGACAGAATTATCAAGGAATTTTTTAATAAAAAAGCCAAAGAAGGAGTAATAAAAATATTAACCAAAAAACCAATAACGGCAGGCAGAGATGAGCTTGGGAAAAATCCCCGATCAAGATCTGCGAAGCTGAGAGTGGCAATAAAGTTATGACAACAATAGCACTGAATTATTATAAGGTACAAAAAAATATACAGGAAAAAGTGGACTCTATAGATATTCCTGTGGTTAATTGGAAAGCAATTACATTTGTAGGTTTTTTTATCGCATCGGTTTTGTTGGTTTTTTACGCCTGGCAGATAAATGATTTGACTCGCGGATCTTATATAATAAGCGACTACGAAAGGCAAATTAACCAGCTTTCAGAAAAAAACAAAAACTTACAGGTGTCGTTTGCAGAAAGCAGTTTTTTGGGCCAGGCTCTAACAAAAATAAAAGCACTAAATTTTCAAAAGACTACCTCGGTTAAATATATACAAATTAAAAATCCCGCGCCGGAATTAGGATTTAACTTAGAAGCCAAAAGATGAAGAAGCTCTCTAATTGGAGAACAGGCATAGTCCTAGCGTTTATTATCATTTTTGGGGCAGCTATTATTAGCCGCCTATTTGTTTTGCAGATTTTAGAGCGCAAACTTTTCCAAGCACAGGCGCTTGGACAACAAATGGACTTTAGCAGGGTCACCGGTTTAAGGGGGCAAATTTTTTGTGAGAACAGCCAAAAAAGCAAGGGTAACGGGTCTTCTGGTGAAGTTAAGAGTTTGGCGATAAACAGAAACAAGTGGACAATTTCCGCGAATCCGAACGATATTCCTGATAAAGAATTATTCGCTAAAATTTTAAGCGAAGCCCTTGGTCAGCTACCGGGAACGGCTATTGGGTTATCCTCCGAACAAATACTGGCAAAACTGAACAGCCAGGATTCTTATGTTGCTATAGAAAAAAACTTATCTTCTGAAGAATTAGATAAAATCAAAGAACTAAATCTTAAGGGGTTGTCTTGGGAAAACATACCGGATAGATTTTATCCGCAAGGCGAAATGCTTTCACAAACCTTGGGATTTTTAGGAGGAGCTGGTGCGGGGCAGTATGGAGTAGAGGGATACTATGAAGATATTTTAAAGGGTAAGTCAGGGATACAGCAGGAAAAATCAGGATTAGAGTCTATTTTTTCAGCTGATAAACAAATATCATTGGATGGTTCAGATATTTATTTAACAATCGACTATAATATACAATTTCAAGCAGAAACTTTATTAAGACAAGAGCAAAAGAAAAATGATATAGATTCCGGTCAGATAATTGTTTTAAAGCCGGATACGGGAAAAATTATAGCTTTGGCAAATTTTCCCGATTTTAATCCAAACGAATATTCAAAAGAAAAGGATTTGGTGATTTTCCAGAATTCTGCAACGCAAAAACTTTTTGAGCCGGGTTCCATAATGAAGCCGTTTACAATGGCGGCTGCCATAAATGAGGGGAAAATAACTCCCGACACAACTTATGTGGATACGGGCGTTGTAACCTTTGGCACAAAATCAATTCATAATTTTGCCAACGAAATTTATGGCAAACAGACAATGACTCAGGTTTTAGAAAACTCAATTAACACGGGAGCCGTTTTTGCAGAACAGCAAATTAGCCACGATGTATTTTTTAATTATATAGATAAATTTGGTTTTGTTTATAAAACAGGAGTTGATTTGCAGGCAGAGGCGTATTCTCGCAACGAAAGCTTGAAAAACGGTCCAGACATGAATTACGCAACAGCCTCTTTTGGACAAGGAATTGAGTTGACCCCGATACAAATTGCCAGGGGGTTTTGCGCGATAGCTAACGGCGGAAAATTAGTGAAGCCATATATAGTTGAAAAAATCGTTAACGGCGGAGACGAGGTTTATACAAGGCCGGAAATTTCCGATCAAATCGTTTCCAAGCAAACAATTGCGCAATTAAACGCAATGCTTGTTAATGTTGTTGATAAGGGTTTTAATAGTGTTGCAAAAATTCCGGGATATTATTTAGCTGGAAAAACTGGCACAGCCCAGATTCCGTTAAAAACAGGAAAAGGATACGAACCCGATAAAACAATACAGAGCTTTGTGGGCTATGGCCCTGCGTTTAATCCGCAGTTTTTAATATTAGTAAAGTTAGACAATCCTAAAGTTCCAAAATCATCTCTTTCAGCGGTTCCTGTTTTTAAAGAGCTTGCGCAATATATTATAAACTATTGGCAGATTCCACCTGACTACGATATAAACTCCAAATAAAAAACCGCCTAATGGCGGTTTTTTATTTGGTATGGCGGTCCCAATCGGATTTGAACCGATGTTACATGGATGAGAACCATGCGTACTAGACCAGGCTATACGATGGGACCAATCTATAATATATTTACCATAAATTTTTGTTTTTGTCTATTTTAATTTTTTAGTTATCCCCATACCAGCAACGCTGATTTTGTAGTAAAATAGGGGAACATGCTAAAAGATTTATTTAAGCACTATATTTATCCGATTGCTGTTTATGCTGGAGGAATGGTTGGGGTTGGTTTTTTGGCCTTGCCATATATCGCTATGAAAACAGGTATCTGGTTGATGCTTTTGTATTTTTTAATTATTACGGCCCTGCTTGTCATAATCAGTTTAATTTTTTGTCAGATAAGTTTAAAAACCCCAGACTTTAAAAGATTTCCAGGATTTGCCGGACACTATTTGGGAAGATGGGGTTGGGTGATGGCTATGGCTTCAGTTGTTTTCGGGATTTTTATAACACTTTTGGTTTATCTAATTGTTGGTGGGCAATTTCTAACGACCATATTTCAGCCGATATTTTCGGGAAATATTCTAATTTATACTTTAATTTATTTTATTGTTGCATCCACAGTATTGTATTTTGACATAAGAGTAATTTCTAAGGCGACGTTTTTGGGAATAACGCTTCTTTTTGTTTCTCTGTTTTTTGTATTTATAGAAGGGTTTTCGCGAATAAAGTTAAGTAATATTTTTATCTCTAGTCCGGATTTCATAAATAATTTATTTTTGCCTTACGGAGCTTTGTTGTTTGCTCTTTGGGGGATAGGATTGGTGCCGGAGGTAGAAGAAATGATTTCTGCAAAGAAACAAAATCTTAAAAAAATAATAACAATATCTACTGTATTGGTTTCTGTTTTTTATCTTCTGTTCACCTTTTTAATTTTAGGTATAACCGGGAGGCAAACCCAGGAAACTGCCCTTGCCGGACTCATCGGTTTTTTGCCAAATTTATTGGTTTCGATCTCGCTTTTTTTTGGAGTTATGGCAACCTTCACAGCTTTCATCGCGCAGGGGATTATACTTAAAAAAACCTTAATGTTCGATTTAAAAATTAAGCGCAACCACGCATTTGTGATTACCTGTTTTACTCCGTTTATACTTCTTTTGCTGGGGGTAAAATCTTTTATACCGTTATTGTCTTTAACGGGTGGAGTTTTAGTGGGGCTTGATGGAATTTTAATTTTATTGATGTATAAAAAAATCGGAGGCAAAAACATAATAATTTATCCCTTGTCTTTAGTTTTTTTGTTTGGGTTAATTTACGAAATAATATATTTTATTAGATAAAATTTATTTATGGCTTTTTATATTGTTATTTTTTTATTTTTAGTATCCATATTTGTTTTAGCCTGGCTTAGTTCGCACATGGTAAAGTCCCTGGTCGGCATGGCAAAATATTTACATTGGAGAGAGTTCATAGTCGCATTTTTTGTAATGTCTATTGCAGGCTCTTTACCAAATTTATTTATAGACATAAATGCGGCCTTACACGGACTTCCGAATCTGGCTTTTGGAGATATTTTAGGAGGAAATTTGGTTGACCTTACCATAGTGATGGCAATTGCCATATTTATGAACAAGGGCCCCATAGAGGCAAACAGTAGAATGATTCAGACCAGCGCCATATTTACTTCTGTAATCGCAGTTCTTCCTCTCCTTTTAATTTGGGACAGACGACTAGATTGGACAGATGGAATTATATTAATTGCGTCTTTTATTTTTTATGTGGTCTGGCTCTTTTCTAAAAGTAAAAGATTTAAAAAGGGATACGCTGGAAGGCCACAAAAAGCAGTTCAGGGTTTTTCAGGTTTTTTTAAAAATTTAATAAAGATGGTCGTATTGCTCTTGCTACTTTTGGGCACTTCACAGATTGTAATTATGTCGGCACAGTATTTTTCTGCGCAACTGGGGATTTCGCTTTCGCTGGTGGGAGTTTTGATAGTCGGTTTAGCAAACTGTTTTCCCGAAACCTATTTTTCAATTGTTTCCGCAAAAAATGAAGAGGGGTATATGATTCTGGGGGATTTGATGGGCTCTATAATTGTTTGCGCTACTTTAGTTTTGGGAATAGTTGCTATTATTTCTCCGTTCACAATAGATGATTTTTCGCCGTTTCTAATCGCCAGAGCATTTATGATCATTGCTGCGGTTTTCTTTATTGTTGTAATTAAAACCGGCAAAAAAATTACCAAAAAGGAGGGTTTGTTCTTGCTGTTTCTATATGTGGCATTTCTTTTAACAGAAATTTTTTTACCGTATCTCTTAAGATAATTTAAGTAATGGCTTTTTCTCATTACACTATAAAAAGCGTAGAAGAGGCATTAGAATCCCTGAGCGCCTCTAAAGACGGACTTTCTAAAAAAGAGGCGATTTTGCGCCGTGAAAATTACGGATTAAACGAGATAAAATCAAAAAGCGTCACTGTTTTTCAGGTTTTTTTACGGCAATTAAAATCTCCATTTACTTATCTTCTTTTCGCTGCAGCCATAATATCGTTTTTTATAGGCGAAAAAACCGATTTTATAGTTATAGTCGTCGTCGTTGTTTTAAATATTGCCATTGGTTTTTTTCAAGAATATAAGGCTGAGAGGGCTATTTATCTTTTACGTAAATTTGTTCCGCAAAATGTAAAAGTTTTAAGATATGGCGCAGAAATAATTATTGACAAAAAAGATGTTGTGCCCGGCGATATGGTTTTATTGGAATCAGGCGACAAGGTACCTGCGGACCTAAGGATTGTAAGCACGGAAAATTTTTTAATAGATGAGTCGGCTTTAACCGGTGAATCTGTCCCCGTGGCTAAAGTTTCTGAAGCCTTGAGCCAAAGCACAGACGAAATTTTTAAAGCAAAAAATATACTTTTTTCGGGTACGTCTGTCATTTCGGGGAGAGCGCAGGCTGTTGTAATAGGAACGGGCAAAGACACGGCTTTTGGCGAGATAGCTAAAATGGTTTCTTCGGGCACAAGAGAATCGTCTTACGAAAAAAGTATAATTTATTTCTGCAAGCTTGTATTAAAGATAGTGCTGGTAACGATGGTGCTATTATTTGCCGCGAATCTCCTAATAAAGGGTTTCGGCAATTTTTTTGAGTTTCTTCTTTTTGCAGTTGCTTTAGTGGTTAGTATTCTACCCGAAGCCCTGCCAGCCGTAGTCACTTTCGCTTTATCAAAGGGAAGTTTGCAAATGGCAAAGCAACACGTTGTTGTGCGCCGTCTTACTGCTATTGAGGATTTGGGAAATATAGAAGTTTTATGCACGGATAAAACAGGGACTTTAACCGAAAACAAACTTTCCTTGGAAAAAATTATTTCTTCTGATAAAAGAAAATGTTTATTGTATGGGCTTTTAAGTTCTGATGTAAACGACCGCAAAGAATCTATTTTAAATCCGTTTGATCTGGCGCTATTTGAAAAGTCTCCGGAAAATTTTTGGCACGAATATAAAAAATATGAAACAATTTTTGAGCTTCCCTTTGATTCTGAGAGGATGAGGTCTGGGTTTGTGATAAAAGATAAGAATGGAAATAAATTTTTGATTGTAAAGGGTGCCCCGGAGGTTCTTCTGGAATTATGTTCAAAGGTAAGCTACAAAGCCGCGAAAAAGGAGATTAAAGAAGATACTCGGAAAGAAGGGCAGGACGGAAAAAGAGTGCTGGCAATTGCTTTTAAAAAAATACCAAAAGATATTATAACTTCTAATGACGAAAAAGGGCTTACCTTTCTTGGGTATTTTGTTTTTGAAGATCCCCTAAAAAAGAGCACGGCCGAAGCTATAAATTTGGCTAAAAAGTTGGGGGTTAAAATAAAAGTTATTACAGGAGACTCAAAAGAAGTTGCAGGGTATGTGGCAAGCAAGATTAAACTGATAAACAATCCGTCGGATGTTTTTTCGGCGGAAGATTTAGAAAAAATGACAGTAGAAGAATTTGATGACGCCTGTAACAACGGATCTGTTTTTGCCAGAATATCTCCGCAATTAAAATATAAAATAGTAAAATCTTTGCAGAAAAAATATGCGGTTGGATTTTTGGGAGAGGGGATTAATGACGCCCCTGCGCTAAAAGTCGCTGATGCTGCAATTGTGGTTCAGTCGGCTTCCGACGTTTCTCGTGAAGTCTCAGATGTTGTTTTATTAAAAAAAGACCTAAAAGTAATTATTGAGGGAATTAAGTATGGCAGGCAAATTTATTCTAATATCAACAAATATATAAAATGCACGCTTGCCAGTAATTTTGGAAATTTTTATTCAATCGCCGTGATTTCTCTATTTATTAATTATTTGCCCATGCTTCCGGTTCAGATTTTACTGGCAAATCTTTTTTCTGATTTTCCTTTAATATCCGTTGCCACAGACTCTGTCGATATAGAGGAGTTAAAAAAACCGAAGATGTATCAATTAAGCTCTGTTCTGCCATTGATCATGATGTTGGCTTTAATTAGCACCGTTTTCGACTTTATTTTCTTTTCAATTTTTTATAAACAACCTCACGCTACAATCCAAACGTTGTGGTTTATAGAAAGCGTTTTATCGGAGCTTCTTTTTATATTTATAATCAGGACAAGGCACCCTTTTTGGAAAGCAAAGAAACCCGGATCTTTGCTGACGATACTTTCTATAATAGACGGCGTATTTATAATACTTTTACCGTTTTTCTTTTTTGGCCAGCAGTGGTTTCACTTTGTAGCTCCACCCGCAATACCCTTAATAATAGTTTTCGGCCTGCTTGCGTCTTACGGCGCATTAAGTGAGGCTACAAAGCTTATATATTTCCATTATTGGAAACCAAAAGGAGCGAACGCATAACTTTAAAATTAGTATTTAAAGAGTATAATTTAACAATATTTTCAAAATTAGTTATTAAAAATTAAAAACATAAAAATGAGAGTAAAATATTTTTTAATATCGATCGTTTTAGCGTCAATAATTTTTTGTTCTGCGTGGTTTGTCGAAGCTCGAGCCGTAGATAATTCAGCATTGATTGCTCAAATACAGGCGCAAATCGCCCAATTAACAGCCCAATTACAAGTGATGCTGGCTACCCAGCAAGGCACAACGCAAACCTGGTGTCACACATTCAATCAAAATTTAGGATTTGCAAACTCTGGTTCAAGCGAGGTTGTGAGTCTGCATACTGCCCTGCAAAAACAAAACATTTCTTATGGTTTAGATAACGCTACCACATATGATGAGGGCACGTCTTCTGCCGTTATTCAATTTCAGGCAAGATATGGAATTACCCCCCAGAGCGGTTATGTTGGACCGTTAACCAGAGAAAAGTTGAATTCGCTGTATGGATGCGGGCAAACAACTCCAACAACCCAAACGACAACAACTTGCACTAGTTTTAATTATTCTAGCTGGAGTGCTTGCTCACCTAGCGGAGTTCAAACAAGAATGCCCACATCTTATTATCCCGGCTGTACTAGTGGAACCCCTGTGCTTTATCAATCGTGTTCGTATAACTCTTATTGTACCGAGAGTGATTGGATTTCAACCTTAAACCCATCAACCTGTCCTTCTTCTGGCCAACAAACTAGAACTTGGACAAAAATAGGAACTTGTGATGGTGGAATAATCCACCCCGCTTCAGAAATTGTTTCGTGCAATCCTCAAATAGCAACCTGCACCAGCTTTAATTATTCTGACTGGGGCGTTTGTTCTGCCTTCGGAACCCAGACAAGAACTGTAAAGTCTTCCCTTCCTGTCGGTTGTGCAAGCGGAAATCAGGTTTTATCGCAATCTTGCACATATGCCCCCCCCTGTACGGAACTTAATTGGACCTCAATTATGAGTCCGGTGACGTGTCCTCCTTCCGGCCAGCAAACTAGAGCGTGGACATATCGAAAAACACCCGAGTCCTATTTCGGTTCTTTAAGAGGGGTGGACTGTAAGGGTGGAGTAACTCATCCAGCCTCAGAGATAGTGTCTTGTAATTATGAAAATTTTTTAAATATTATTTACCCAAACGGTGGAGAAACACTTCATTTAGGAGGATCGTACGATATCAAATGGGATTCGCGTGGGTTTAGTACCGATTTGGTTGTATTTAAGCTATATAAATATAATTTTCAAGGCGATTCTAATCCTCAATGCATCGAGAATATGACTTTTTCTAAAAATTCGCTTGTCCTAATTGCCAATAAGTCGTGGCGTTGGTCGATAAGTCCGAAGTTGAGTCCATTTGAAAATTCGGATTGTGAAGGAACACTTGCTCCTTTTGGCAAGGGCCTTTATAAAGTATGGGCGTTTAGATTACCCGGCCCCTATGAATTTAGCAACCCCAATAATCTTATGACTAAACTCCACGAAGGGCGGTGGGGCTTGGAAAAATTAGATGAGTCTGATAATTACTTTACTATCTCAGATCATGAGCAGCCACTTTTAGAACTACTGTATCCCAGTGGAGGGGAAGAATGGAAATTGGGGCAAAAATATACTATTAGATGGATGGATAGAAAAATTCCCTCGACTAAAACGTGGGAAAATCCGGTAACAGAAGCCGATGGTTTTAAAATCATCCTAGCAGATGAATCAGGAAAAATGTGGTATCTGCAGAATCAAGATTATAATACTGGGAATTACTATGATGTGCGGGCAGACGTTGGGCAATTTACTTTCGTTTTAGATACTTTCGAGCCGGGCCAGAGAAATTCGCCCGTTTATATTACTCCAGGAAAATATAAAATTATTATAGCAGCGCATTCTATATATGACTATGCCATTGGCTGCAGATATATCCCAAATTATACTCATCTTATTAATTCCAATACAAGCACAGCTGTAGATGAAAGCGATTATTTTAGTATTGTATCCGGAAATACTAACCAGGAATCTTCTCCGCCCATCATTTCTCCGAAGCAATCTATTACTGTTATCTCGCCCAATCCGGAAAAAACCATCCTATTTTCACCTCCCAGTGGAGGAAATTGGGGAGAGTTTGCTATTGAATGGACATCGGCGGGAAATCCGAAAATTCCTTATGTTAAAATAGATCTCTATCGTTCAGGGAAGTTGTTGCGAACCATTGCAAAAAAAGTCACCAATAATGGTTGGTACGGCACGCCTCTGATTGTTGGATTGGAGCCGGGTAACGATTACAAAATTAGGATAAGCAAGTACGGAGACGATTCTGTATATGGCGAAAACAATTTGTATCTTTGGGTCAACACTCCGTACAAAAAATAAAAAAATGAAATTGCCGCATTTTAATGAAGTAAAAAAATATTCAAGAAGGGGATTGAGCGGGTGGTTTAAATAACGTCGTTTGCTCTTATTTTTGTTGTTGATAAGATTATATAAATATTTAAAAAAGTGGGGAAACTCGCTTTTTTGGTTAAAATAAAGTAAAATTAACCAACGGGGAATATTTATGGATTTAATAACAATACTTTTAATTATAATTGCTACTGGGGTGGTTTTTGCCATCGTTTTGTTGCTGGAGAAGAAACGAAACGAATCCGAAGGCGCCATAAAAAAAGACGATAGCTCTTTGCTTATGTTGCAACAGCAAATAGCTCAGATTGCCAATGCGGTTGACAGTAAACTTTCAGAATCAAACAAAAACGCACAGGAGCAATTTAAGCACTCAGCCGATATTATAAGAAACGTTACGGAAAGGTTAACTAAGTTAGACGAAACAAACAGGCAGGTTGTGGGGTTTGCCGACCAGCTCAAAAATTTACAGGACATCTTAAAAAATCCAAAACAGCGGGGGATTCTGGGCGAATATTATCTGGAAACCGTTTTAAAAAATGTTTTGCCACCGGCTTCTTTTCAAATGCAGTACGCGTTTTCAAATGGAGAAATTGTTGACGCGGTTGTTTTTGTTGATAAGAGAATTATCCCAATTGACTCAAAATTTTCTTTGGATAATTATAATAGGATAATCCAGACTAATGATCCTGCAGAGAAAAAAAGATTTGAAACAGCTTTTATAAATGACTTGAAATTAAGAATTGATGAGACCTCAAAATATGTAAGGCCGGAAGAAAAAACAATGGACTTCGCTTTTATGTTTATTCCGTCAGAAGCGGTTTATTATGATTTATTGATAAATAAAGTTGGGGCGATTGCCGAAGATACAAATAACTTAATTTATTATGCAGGAAAAAAGAAGGTTATCGTTGTCTCGCCAACCTCTTTCCTCGCTTATTTGCAGACCGTTTTGCAAGGATTAAGAAACCAAAAAATTTCCGATCAAGCGCAGACTATAATTAAAGAAGTGGAAAGGTTAGGGAAACACCTTTTTACTTATTCAGAACATTTTAATAGGCTGGGACAACATCTGGACACAACAGTTAGCAGTTTTAATAAATCTAAGGCGGAATTTGCCAAAGTTGATAAAGATGTAATTAAGTTGACTGGTGGCGACTCGAAAATAGAGCTAAATGATGTTAATAGGCCCATGCTTGACGAATAGGGTGTTTTTTGCTAAGATATTTGTATACTTATTAAATAAATCTATGATTGCAATTATAAAAACTGGCGGGAAACAATATATAGTTAAACCCGGGGATAAACTAAAAATAGAAAAATTGGATAAAAAAGAGGGAGAAGAATTTTCTTTTTCAGATGTTTTATTGGTTGAAAAAGGGGATAAAGTTGAAGTTGGTGCACCTTTAGTAAAAGCGGAAGTCACAGCAAAAGTTTTAAGCCATGGAAAGGGTGATAAAATAATTGTTTTTAAATATAAGCCGAAAAAGAGAGAAAGCAGAAAAATAGGACACAGACAGCCATACACGGAAGTGGAAATTATTGGCATAAAGTAAATAATAAAATTTAAAAAAACCGCCGAGAGGTGGTTTTTGATTAAAAGAAAAAGCCTTGCTGGGTCGCAAGGCTATAGTGATGTATTAGCATCGTATATGTTGTATATTTGGACATGCGTTGAAGACTTGTCTCGCAGCACTGTAGTTGTCGCCGGTCAGCGGGAAAAATGCTCCCGGTTGTTCTGCTTCGAGCTCTGCCGGAACATCGGGGGAAAACATAAATTCGTCGCCGTTGTTATGTTCAATCACTGCTCCCAATACAGAGTGGGCTAGCGCTTTTATGCTTCTAGCATAACTTGGTGCACCCATTGTACTGCCAAAAGTTGCAGATGAGCCGTGCCGTACTCTTAATTCAAATCTTCCCGGTGTTCTGACAATGTAAATCGTTATGACCATTTTACGATTCCCTTCGTGTTAAAAGTGTGATTTTTTTCCGTTGAGGTTGATGGCAAACCATTTGCCACTTCTGTCTAACACATTGGCGCGGCCTCCGGAGAAATTCCCTACATATGCGTATTTTTCTTCGTAGGCTGGTGTGCCGCAACAGACGTGAAACCATTCGTCATTGTGGCAGACGCGGGCGCGACCATCGAAGAAAGGATCTACGCGCTGGAACATTATTCGCAATTTATCCATTATTGCAACGCGTACTTCTTTTCTCACCCTTCTCCTTATTCTTCTACGATGCATAACGTGAAATATTTTTCTTCCCAACATTGTTTACTCCTTTCAATGTGTGTATGGGAACGATCCAACTCAAAGAACAAACTAACAATTTTGTATTATATAATATAAATTTTATAAAATCAATTTGACCGTGCCAAATTTTTTGCAAAAAAAAGCGAGACGGATCTCGCTCTACCAGTCGCCTAGCATATCGGGTTCGCACCTAATAAGCGCGATGGCTGGGCAGGAATCAGACTGGCCACGCGCCAGTCTTCGTGCTTGTTCGGTGCTCAAAGCACTAAGCTTAGAATTAGTGCTATCGGTATAGCCCAGGCCGATAAGCTCGATTATTTGTTTTCGCAGCTTTTCGTTACTAAGGCGTTTATATGGCATATCAATCTCCCTATGTTTGAGGTTTAGTTTGTTGTGAAGGAACCCCCTTAATTTCTATGCTATTACTTCCATTGTTTTTGTCAACAAAAAACTCCGCAGAAAGCGAAGTTTTTTAAGTTTTTTATTATGGTATTTTACCAACCTTCATTGTCATATATTTGTCGTACCCATAATCACTTACAAAAAAATTATAATCACGCCACTGCCAGCTAAAACTTCCATTGGCGTCAGGGTAAACACTGTGATATTCGTTTTCTGCTGTGTATCCTATATAAACAACAAGAGGGGATTCTTGTTCTTCTGATGTGCGTTTATGAGAGTGTTCTTTAAAAGTTATTTTTGGGCCGTTAGTTATTTCAATTGTTTCCCCTTTTCTTATGGTAAACTCTTGCATAAAATCTTTGGTCGAGCCTTCGTTCTTAGATATTTTATTTGTCATATTAATTTCTGGTGCCGTATAGTATCTGTTAAATAAAATTAGGCAGAGCCAGGCTGTTAAAAAAATAAGAATTATTACTAAAAAGGTAAAAATTATTTTTTTCATATTTATGTTTAATTTATTATAGCAAAACCAAGTTTTATTAGAAAGGGCAATGCAAAAAAAATCCCCGTTCGCTATCTATTAGGGGACCTCGTTTAATGTCATTGGCCTATGGTTTTGTAAAAGGCCGGCGACCTTCTTGTTTTTTGGGTCATGCTCCGTTCAAGTGCAGCGCGAATTTTTATAAGCGCCACATTTAATATCTGGCGTACCCTTTCGTTTGAAAGCTTGACCGACAAGCCGATTTCGGCAAGCGTTCTTTTTTTGCCGTCGCTGGCAAAAAACCGTTCGTCTATGATTTTTCGTTCAAGATCGGTAAGCCATGCTTGATTTGTTTCTAGTATTTTGCGTACCAACCCGGTGTTATGGGCTATTCTTATCTCTTCTTTCCTCTCCCAGTCTTTTTCCGGTTTTTCCACATCGACGTTAAATTCTACCGGAAAACGCTCCTGATGGCGCCAATATTGGCTGGATATTCTCCGTAGGGCTGTAATTATGGCTCTGCACGCGTAAGTCGAGAACTTAAATCCTCTTGATACGTCGAATTTATCAACAGAGCGCAACAGGGCCATATTACCTTCTGAAACGAGTTCATCAAATGGAACTCCTTCGAACTTGGATCTTTTTGCCATCGCCAGAACGAGCGCCAAGTTCGCCCTTGCGAGATCCGCTCTTGCAGATAACGCTCGTTGATGCCACGCTATCATTTCGCGAACGCGAGAAAGAGAGAAATGTCTCTCTTGCTTTTTTGTCAGCATGCTAAGTCGATAACTCGCATAATTGTATCGGAGAAACAAAGTTGTCTGCTGTTCACCAGTTAGGGTTTTTGTCCGCTTACGCTTTGGCGTACTTTCATCTCTTATCGTTGCTGGCGCGACCCAGTTTTGGATGCGGATAATTTCCGCATCTGGACCAAAGAGGCTTTTTCCTATGGTTGGCTCGTCAAAGCGGGGGTGCCAAACAAAAAAGATATTCTGTGGGATCGTTTTGTAAAGCAACCTTTCCTCTTCACTCAGGCGAAGAACAGTTCTCGCTCTTTGTTTTTTGGGTGCACTTGCTAATATAGTCATCTCTCCTCCTTTGTTATTGAGATTGCCTTCCCGAGCTTCTGTGTAAAACACTTATTTACATTTCAATGTGCTTGTAATTATTCTATCTTTTTGGCTCAGATTGTCAAGGTGAGTGTTGACAAAAAATATAGAGCAGTAATCTGAAATTAGCTTGAGTTATGGAGTTAATTCAGATAATTGCAATTTGTTCTTTTCAAGGGAGCCATGGAATGGTAATTGGGATTTGCAAAAAGAATGGACAACGGATTCCGGACAAAAAAGTTTGTAGTGATTGTTTTAGAAGAAGCTGCCCAAGCTTAAGGTTAGTTCATAAGAAGTGGAGAGATCCACGTAAGAATATTAGCAGTAAAAAAATGCGTCGAAGAAAACATCGACCCCAGTTGCAAAACTAATAGATATCATCCCAAGATATCAACGCCTCGAGCAACGTCTTGAGGTTTTTTTATTTAAATAAATAAACGCCCCATACTAGGCAAGGCCTAGTATGGGGCGTTTAGGTCGCGTTCGGACAGGGGAATTCGGTATTGAAAATGTTTTCTTTTAGGAATAAAGTTAAATTAATTAACCCGTCAAAATTTTGAAAAAATTTAGGCGAGTAAGAAAACATGAATATTGAAGTTGAAGTAAAAGTAAAAGTGGATGACCTGGAAGAGATCAGAAGAAAGGTTTCGACTCGTGGGAAGTTAATAAAATCTATAAGACAGATAGATGATTATTATGTTCCCATCCACAGGGATTTTTTCAATCAAAAACCTCATCCAACAGAATGGTTAAGAATTAGGACAAACCCCGACAAGGTGGTTTTTGAATATGATTTATCTATAAACAAAAAAGCCAACGGTGAGCAAGAGTGCGCCGAAGAATACGAAACAGAAATTTCCAACCCCGAAGAATTTAAAAAAATATTAGGTTTTTTGGATTTTAAAAAAGTAATAACTATTGATAAACAAAGAGAATATTGGATGTGCGGTAGTATAGAGGTTGCTTTAGATGAGGTTAGGGGATTGGGGTCTTTTGTTGAAGCCGAGGCAAAAGGAGATTTTAAAACTACGGCAGAAGCAAGGACAGCATGCATTAATTTTCTTGAAAACCTTGGGATCAAAGACGTAATCAATTGCCAAATCAACAAAGGCTATCCGGTTCTTTTGTCCGAAAGCAAATAAAAAATCCGTTAGCTACCTAGATATTTAAGAAATAATTTTTGACGTTTTGAGACGGCCGCGGCGCCAATTTTTTTTAGTTCGGCTGTATGTATTTTAGATAGTTTTTTGAAGGTTTTATCTATTTCTAGTGCTTTTTTGTTTACGCAAAAAGCTAAATTATTTATTCCCATTAATCGCAAGCCCTTAAGAGATTTTAATCTTGAAAGCGCCACATATCCCATTCCTTCCAAAAAACATTTAGAAAGGTCCATTTCAGCTGAATCTAAATTCATTCCTTGAGATTTATGTACAGTAATTGCCCAAGCTAAACGCAAGGGTATTTGTGAAATGCCAGCAACAACAGAATTTTCTCTGCCCCGAGTTCCTTCGAGAGGCTCTTCAATTGTCCAATCAGCAAACTTAACTGTTATTTTTTTGCCGTCTTGAGTTTCTATAACCGGTAAGTCGGCGGCAACAAAGTCAACAACTTTTCCTTGTGTGCCGTTTACATATCCTGCTTCAAAATTATTTTTTATAAACATCACTTCAGCCCCCTTTTTTAAAGTTAGTTTTTCGGGAGCCAAACAAGTTTTTTTTAAAATATCAGCAACCATTTCGTTTCCCCTGGAAGTCATCTGGTAATAATATTCTTTGCTTTTTATTTTATCTAATTCAGAATAATTAATTGAGTCTACATCAATGTTGTGAGTGTAAAGCCGAGTAAAGAATTTACTCGCCCCGCGGAGCGGGGTACCCTTTGGGTCTGAAGTGGGGTTTATCCCTTCTCCAAATAGTAAGTCCTTCGATTTTTGCGCCTCGTTGTCCCTTATATGATTTAAAATTTTATGGAGTTTTTTATCTTTTGTTCTGTGCTGTTCATCTAAATAGCATATTTTTATACCCATCTGTTTCCACAAACTAGATTCATTAACAAATTTTATTCCGGCATCTGGCGCGAAAAGTTTTTGTTGCTGGTCGGGGGAAGAGGGTTTGTAAACCGGAGGAAGTTGGAAAAAATCTCCCGAGCACACAACCTGTATTCCACCAAAAGGGCGTGCAACCCTTTTTATATACTGGCAAATCAAATTTACCGCCTCAAACTGCGAAGGCTTTATCATAGAAATTTCATCTATAATTAAAACGCTTGTATTTTTAATGCGTTTTCGCAAATATCCTTTTTCACATATTTTTTTGGCTTCGGTTTCGTCAATCTTGTCTCTTATTCCCAACCCAGACCATGAATGCAGAGTTGTTCCGCCCATGTGCGTAGCTGCAATTCCAGTACTGGCGGTAACAGAAACCGCCACATTATTTTTCTTTAAATATTTAACGTATTCGTTTAATAAAAAAGTTTTTCCGGACCCTGGCGGTCCCGTTAAAAAAGTATTATACCCTGACTTTAAAATGTCGAGAGCCTCTTTCTGTTTCATGAGGACATTATATCATTTTTCTTTTTCCCGCCCAATAAATAAAAAACCCTACGAGTTAACGCAGGGCACGAAGGCTATGGGAGGGAAGATAAAGGGATTGAGTCACAACTGGATTTTGAAGATAACCCTGGGTTTATAGAGTCCACAATTCGGATCCGTGTGTAGCTTTTTTTTGCCCTTTTGTGCCGGTGTGGGAGGATTTCGTATTGAAAATATCCTTTTTTAGGGATAAAGTTAAGATAATAAAATAAAATTATGGAGCTACAGGAATTAGAGAAAGAAGTTAATTTAATAAAGGAGAGGAATGAGCGCGTTGAAATGGATAAAAAATGGGAGACGAGCTATGCTCGGCGTGGGCTTCTGATTCTTTTTACGTATTTGGCGATAGGGATTTATTTGAATGCAATAAAAGTTTCGAATCCTTGGTTAAACGCTATCGTTCCGGCAGTTGCCTTTTTGCTCTCAACTTTGACAATGCCATTATTTAAAAAACTTTGGCAGAAAAATTTTAAAAAATAAAATCTTGATGAAGCCTTTTTCAAATAATATAATATTCTTTGACACAGAGTTTTCTGGCCTGGATCCAAACAAGGCAGAGTTAATTTCTATTGCGCTTGTTAAAACTAATGGCGAAGAATTGTATTTGGAATTAGATTATAGGGGCGAGTGTAGTGATTGGGTTAAAAAAAATGTTTTACCATTTTTGAAAGGCAATAAGGTTAGTAAAAAAGAGGCTGTAAAAATGGTTAAGCAATTTGTTGGCGAAGGAAAGCCACACATTGTTGGGTATATTAATCAGGACGATGTTGTTTATTGGCAAAAAATGCAAAGGTCTGTCGGTATTAATAAAGACATATTTAATGTTGTTTCAATTGATTTTGCTACAGTGCTTTTTATGTTGGGCGCAGATCCGGAAGTTTATTATTCTGGTAACAAAAACGGGTTTTTTGAAAAAATCGGCATAGATTATAAAAAATTTAAAATACATAACGCCTTAGACGACGCAAAATTATTAAGGGAAACCTACTTAAGTTTTATAGAAAATCCCGCTGTGTTTGTTAAAAAGTTATCTTAGTTAAATAAGTTTTCAAAGTTTTAAAAAATAACCAAGTTATGGAAAAAATATATCCGGCAAAATTAAAAATTGGGGATGAGGTAAGAATAATTGCCCCGTCTCGTTCTATGTCGATAATTTCGAAAGAGTCGAGAGATATAGCCAACAAGCGTTTTGCTGAAATGGGACTAAAATTAAGTTTTGGTAAACACATTGAGGAAAGTGACGAATTCGTTTCTTCAAGTATAAAATCAAGGATTGAGGATATTCATAATGCCTTTTCCGACAAAAATGTAAAAGCGATTTTAACAGTGATAGGAGGCTTTAATAGTAATCAGCTTTTAAGATATTTGGACTGGGATTTAATTAAAAATAATCCTAAGATTCTATGCGGTTTTTCCGATATAACGGCCCTAAATAATGCGATATTCGCCAAAACAGGATTAGTTTCTTATTCTGGTCCACATTACTCAACTTTTGGGCAGGAGTTGTATTTTGACTACACATTAGAATATTTTAAAAAATGCTTGCTTTCAGGTGAACCTTTTGAAATTAAGCCAAGCGAACAATGGAGCGATGATGCTTGGTATAAAAATCAGGACAACAGAAAACTAATAAAAAATGATGGCTGGCTGGTAATAAATGAAGGCAGGGCATCTGGCACAATACTTGGCGCGAACCTTTGCACATTAAACTTATTGCAAGGAACAGAATATTTCCCGGAGTTATCCAAGAATAAGATTCTTTTTTTGGAGGATGATGAAATGTCTAACGCAGTCACTTTTGATAGGGATTTTCAGTCTGTAATTCACCAGCCCGGATTTGAAAACGTGAAAGGAATAATAATTGGAAGATTCCAAAATAAAAGTGAAATACCTAATGACATTTTAATTAAAATTATCAAAACAAAGAAGGAGTTAGATAATTTACCGGTAATAGCGGGCGTTGATTTTGGACATACAAGTCCGATGGTTACTTTTCCGGTTGGAGGAGAGGTTAGCTTAGAAGCAGAAAATGGAAAAGTGAAATTGGAAATAGTAAAACACTAATTCTAAAATTAATTATGAAAAAAATTGTTTTAGCGTCAGCGTCGCCGGGGAGGAAAGCCCTGTTAACTCAAATGGGTTTAGTTTTTGAGATAGACCCAAGTAATTATAAGGAAGACATGACGCTAGAAATGGAACCAAATAAACTAGCGGAGTTTTTATCTTTGGGAAAAGCAAAAGACGTAGCGCAAAGGCACGATAATGCAATCATTATTGCCGCTGATACTTTTTGTGTTCTTGGTAATGAAATTATGGGAAAGCCAAAATCAAAAGAGCACGCTAAAATTATGCTCCAAAAACTTAGCGGAAAAGCTCATTCTGTTATAACCGGATTTACCATAATTGATACTGAAACAGGAAAACAGGTTTTAAAATCGGTGGAGAGTAAAGTTTTTGTTACAAATATTCCAGAAAAAGATATAGACGACTATATAGCTTTGGGTGAGCCGTTAGATAAAGCCGGATCTTACGCTATGCAACATCGAGGAGGCGTGTTTATAGAAAAAATCGAAGGAGATTATTTTAATATTGTTGGGATTCCTATGCTTCCGTTATCTAACGAGTTAAAAAACTTTGGCATTAATATCCTCGAAAAAAAGTAAAAAAATTTATGGACAATAAATTTTCAAAAGATTCGTTAGGGTGGGGAATTGGGCTTTGGATTGTTGGGTATGTTTTGGGCATAATATTTTTTATGGTAATGCCCGCGAATTTAATTGGATGGGCGATTGCGCCGATTGGTATTTTAATTACTCTTTGGGTTTTAATAAAAAAAATAAACCCGGCCGAAGGCGAAACGGGTGGAGGGATTATTTATTATTTAAAGATAGCAATTGCCTGGACTGTGATAGCTATTGTATTTGATTATTTATTTTTAGTTTTATTATTTAAGCCCGTTGGTGGGTATTATAAATTAGATGTTTACATTTATTACACCGTCACATTTATGCTTCCGTTGCTTGTGGGGATTTTTAAAACTGTAAAACAAAAAAATTGTAAAATTTATGAATAAAAAAATAATAATTTATATATTTATATTAATAGTTATAGCGATTGTTGTGGCCGGAGTTGTTGCGTGGCCAAAACCTAGTGAAGAAATTAAGCAACATCAAGTTTTAAACTTCGATGAGTGTGTTGCGGCGGGAAATCCTGTTATGGAAAGCTACCCGCGACAATGTAGAGAAGGAGAAAAAACTTTTATTGAAGATATTGGTAACGAGCAGGAAAAAACAGATCTTATTCGCGTTAATATTCCGCGCCCAAATCAAAATATACAAAGTCCCTTAACTGTTCTCGGAGAAGCGCGGGGAACATGGTTTTTTGAAGGCAGCCTCCCGGTTGTTGTAGTTGATTGGGATGGTAAAATAATCGGACAGGGGATTGCCACTGCCGAGAGCGATTGGATGACAGAAGATTTTGTGCCATTTGGGGCGACGATAAAGTTTGAGGTAGACAAAAATGCATACAGCAATAAGGGCTCATTAATATTGCGTAAAGATAATCCGTCGGGGCTTCCTGAAAACGACGACGCTCTTGAGATTCCGGTAGTGCTAGCTGATAATTCAGAATTTAATAGAGCGTGCCCTCAAGACGCAGAGCTTTGTCCGGACGGATCTTATGTAGGACGCGTTGGTTCAAACTGTGAATTTGCGTCGTGCCCGTAAAAATAAAACATGAACGGTCAGACTAGAGTAAATATAAAAATTGGCGGGGAAGTGGACATTGTTTTAAAGGCGGATCAACCCACCGGCAAATTAACTCATGGAAAAGTGAAGGATATTTTAACGGGCGACAGTTTTCATCCGCGAGGGTGCAAAGTTCGGCTCGAAGATGGTCAAGTCGGCAGAGTACAAAAAATTTACCCGAAGTTTCCGGTGATAAATGGGGTAGAATATCAGGAAGGATTAACATAATGGAAAAAGAATTAGGGTGGCTGTTAAAGGAAAAATACTTTGGCAGGCCGACAAAACAATTTTATAAAGATATTAAACGGCTCAACGGTGCTGAGCCGTTAGATTATGTAATCGGATTTACTGAGTTTTTGTCGTGTAAAATTGATTTATCAAAAAGACCGCTGATACCGCGGCCGGAAACAGAATTTTGGGTAGACCAGGCGATAAAGTCCATTGTAAGACCTGTCGTGAAAAGTGCGCTATCGCGCACTTTTCACGACAGGAGAAAAATAAGGGCTTTGGATATTTTTTGTGGGTCAGGATGTATTGGAATTGCGTTATTAAAAAATATGCCAGGTTTATTATGCGACATGGCGGACAACGACAAAAACGCAATCGCTCAGATAAAAATAAACTACAAATTAAACCAGCCTTCGCCAGAGGCTTCGGCCTGGCGAAGTAAAATAATAAAATCCGACGTTTTCAAAAATATTAGAAATAAATATGATTATATTTTCGCAAACCCACCATATATTCCAACTACGCAAAAAAACAAAATCCAAAAATCAGTTTTAAAATTTGAGCCAAGTCAGGCATTATTCGGAGGAGCCGATGGGCTTTTTTATATCAAAAAGTTTCTGAAAGAAGCCAAAAAATATTTGAATCCGGACGGTAAAATCTTTATGGAATTCAGTCCCGATCAGAAGGCGGTCGTAAAAGAAATAATTTTAAAAAATAAATACTCAAATTATAAATTTAATAAAGACCAATACGGAAAATGGCGCTGGATTGAGCTTGGTTTTTAAGTTTGACAAAAAGCATAATATTGTGTAATTTTAGAACAGTAAGTGCTTTCGCGTGAAAGCAAGAAATTTGCAGTTCATTGTCACCGACATAGAAGGAAAGGAGCGAGAAATGCCAAAGTTATCTCCCGTAAGAGCCGGTTGGCCAGTGCTGCCCGGCTTGAAACTTCTGAATCGCGGAAAGGTCCGCGATAGCAACCGCTTGCCTGTTGGCAACAGGCTTGTTGTTGCCACTGACGGCATAAGCGCCAAAGATTTTGTTGTGAATGCGCTTGTCAAGCACAAAGGGATTGTATTGAGCGCCATGACTGTCTTCTGGCTTCAGATGATGGATGAGTACGGCATTCCGCATCACATGGTGGCCTACGGCTCAGGTATAGACGAGTTTTTGCCACCGGAGCATCGGGGCAACATCGATCTTCAAGCTCGTGCTATGGTGGTTAAAGAATTGAGGACGACCGAGTACGAGTTCGTGGTGCGCGGGTGCTTGGCCGGTACGGCCGTTCCAAAATACCAAAAAACCGGGGAAGTCTGTGGGCATAGGTTGCCACCAGGCTTGCAGGACGGCGATGAGCTGCCAAGTCCGATTCTCACACCAACCACCAAGGCCGAAGAAGGCCATGACGAAAACGTGCCGGCTGAGGAAGTTATTCTGCAGTATCCGGTTGCGAGCATGCGGGCAATGCAGATTTACCAAATCGGACGCGATTATGCGCGGAAGCACGGAATTGAACAACCTGATACTAAGTTTGAGTTTGCCGAAGATGGCACTCTCGTCGATGAAGTTCTTACGCCGGATTCGTCACGTTTCTGGCCCTACGTCGAATGGTTGCTTAGCCGAAAGCCGGCAATCGGCCGTCGGGCGCCAGGATCTTTTGACAAAGATCCGGTACGTAAGTGGTTATCGGCTGCGATGAAGCTGTACCAGGAGACGCACGGTGTCAAAGAGTTGTTGCCGGAGATTCCCGAGCATGTGGACATTGTCCATTCATTTGTAATGCCCGAGGATCTTATAGCCCGGACGACTCAGGCTTACCGCTATATTTTCTGGCGACTGACCGGCCATACCATTGAGCATTACCTCCGCGAGGTTATGCACGTGGATTATCCTGTTCGGAAGGTGCCAAATGTTCTGCTCGTTTTGGGCAGTGACACCGACCTTCCGGAAGTTAGGAAGATTCTCGGCGGTGATGGCATGTGCAGTAGGAAAATACCTAGCATTAAAGCTCACGTTATGAGTTGCCACCGCAATCCCGAGGAGATTAGGATTTTAGCAGAAGAAGGACTGACCGGCTTTGACATCGCAATCTGTATTGGCGGGAAAGCCTTAGCCTTGGCAGGAGTACTGGATTCGTGGGCGCATTACTATGGCGTGAACGTGCCGGTTGCTGCTGTTGCTCTGGGCGATGCGGGGAGCAAGTCTTTGCTTGCCGCTCAGCTTTCCATTGAGGAAATTCCCGGCCAACCCGTGATTATCGACGAGATAGCCGGTGGCGCATACACGGGTCCCGCCGGATTGTCCAAGTTGCTGGATAGGGTCGCTTACGGCGAGCTTCCTCCGCCAAAACCGCGTAAGGAAAAGCCGGTTCAGCTTGGCATTTCTCTGTGCTAAGAGATTGGCTTAATAAGTTCTATGCTCTCACTCCGGTGAGAGCTTTTTTTTGTTTGAAATTTTTGGTAATATATAATAAATATGGCAAATGGAAAAGCAATACAATTATCACCGAATTCGTTAAATTTATTTCTAGAATGTCCGCATTGTTTTTGGCTAGATAAAAATTTGGGAATAAAAAGACCACCGCCATATCCATATGCTTTAAATTCTGCCGTAGACAGTTTATTAAAAGAAGAATTTGATACGTATCGTTCGAAGAAGATACAACCACCTTTGCTTGAAGATAAAAAAATAAAAGCTCATTTATTTGGAAACCAGAAACTATTAAACCAATGGAGAAGTAATTTGGCAGGTATAAGATACTTCGACGCTGATCTTAAGGCGACATTGTTTGGAGCGGTTGACGATGTTTTAGAATTCGAAAATGGGAAAATAGCACCGTTAGATTATAAGTCAACCGGAAGCACGGCAGCAAAAGTATATGACAGATTTCAATTACAGTTAGATACGTACACATTTTTAATGGAGAAAAATGGATATAAAACAGCACACAAAGGATATTTGGCCTTCTATATAGTAGATAAGAGCAGGGGATTCATTGACCGCCTACCATTCAGAAAAGAAGTTGTGGAAATAGATACCAACCCATCTGATATTTACGAAATTTTTAAAGATGCGGTTGAATGTTTAAAAACCCCAGCGCCACCGCCACACAATTCCGATTGCCAATTTGCAAAATGGCTAAATAAAGCGAAAACTTTCAGCAATTAAAATAAAAAAATTTATGAAAATAAAAATACCAAAATTTTTAAAACGAAAAAGAAACATCTGGATTATAGCAATTTTAGTTGTTGTTGTTATGATCGGATATTTTATTTTTAAACCAAAGGTAAATACATCTATCCAAACAGGTGTAGTAACAAAACAAAATTTGCAACAAACAGTTCTTTCAACCGGACAAGTTGTAAGTGGGACGGATCTTATTTTAAGTTTTCAAAACACTGGGGTTGTAAAAAAGATTTCCGTAAAAGAGGGGGACAGTGTTTATCAGGGTCAGACTTTAGCTTCGCTTGATATAACTTCTGCTCTTGCAAATCTAAACCAGTCGCAAGCAAATTACGATAAATTAATTAATGGCGCAACTCAAAATGATATTCAATCATTACAAGATGCAGAATCTTTAGCACAAGTTAATTTGGATAATGCGGTTAACGGAGTTTTTAATGCATTAAATGACGGATATACGGCAATTTTTAACGCCGAGGCAGTGGTAAAAATAATTCAAGATACTTATTTTCTGTCGGCAGATTCATCTTGGAGTCCGGTTCACGATAATGTTAACAATATAAGTAATAATTTGGCTGTTGTGAAAAATGGCATAACCCATTTAGGCAATACTGATGCCATAAATACGGCAGTCTCTAATTCTGTAAATTCTCTAACGAGCGTTTTAGCATCATTGCAAATTATTCGCGATCAAACTGGAACTGATACTTATAAGGATAGCGTTACTGTTGCCGACAAATCTGCTTTGGATTCTCAAAAATCCGCAGTCAGTTCTGCGCTAAGTGGTATTAATACTTTGCAAAGCAGTCTGTCCTTATATAAAGTTGCACTTCAAACGGCTCAGCACAATTTGTCTGCCAAACAATCTTCACCAAGGCAGGAGGATATAGATTTTGCACAAGCGCAAGTTGATGCGGCAAGAGCAGTTTTAAATAATTTAATTATTATAGCTCCCTCATCTGGAACAATAACCCAAGTTGATATTAAAGTGGGTGAATTGGCGGCGCCCTCGAAAGAGGTTTTAGTTTTGCAGGATGTAAATAACCTTCACACAGAAGCAAATGTGAGTGAGGCAAATATTGCTTCTCTTCAAGTGGGGCAGTCCGTTGATTATACTTTTGACGCCTTGGGCCCGGATAAACATTTTGCAGGAAAAGTTTTAAGTATTAATCCAGCGTCTACCGTTGTTTCTGGTGTAGTTAACTATGAAGTTAAGGGAAGTTTAGAAAATATTCCTGAAGTAAAACCTGGTATGACCGCGAATATGACTATTTTGTCTTCGGAAAAAAATGACGCGTTGGCGGTTCCTTCAACCGCGGTTATTAATAAAAATAATAAAAAATATGTGAGGGTTGTTGATGATGTAAAAAAACTCACGTATCACGAAGTCGAAGTTCAGACGGGGCTTCAAGCAGACGGGGGATTGGTTGAAATATTATCTGGATTAAGAGAAGGCCAAAAAATTATCGTGTATATGAAATAGAAATGGCAGAACTTATCAAAGTATCAAATTTGAAAAAGAATTATGTAAATGACGAAGTCGTCACGCATGTTTTACATGATGTAAGTTTTCAAATACACGAAGGTGAATTTGTTGCAATTATGGGACCATCGGGATCTGGCAAGTCAACATTGATGCATATTTTAAGTTTTTTAGACAGACCAACATCGGGAACATATGAATTTGAGGGTAAGGATACAAAAAATTTTGATGACACTTATCTTGCGATGTTGCGCAATGAAAGAGTAGGTTTTGTTTTTCAATCGTTTAATTTATTGGCTAGGACAACTGTTTTAGATAACGTAAGACTTCCATTGATTTACAGCAAAAAAGCGGACTACGACAAGTTAGCGGAAAAAGCTTTAGAATCTGTAGGTCTCTCGCATAGGTTAAATTATTTTACAAATCAAATTTCTGGCGGAGAAAAACAAAGAGTCGCAATTGCAAGAGCTTTGGTTAATAATCCTGCTGTAATTTTTGCAGACGAACCAACAGGAAATCTTGATTCAAAATCGGGAAATGCGATCATGCATATTTTACAGAAATTGAATAATCAGGGACATACGATTATTTTAGTTACTCACGAAACTGACACCGCAAACCACGCCAAAAGAATTATTAAAATAAAAGATGGAAGTATTGTTTCGGACGCAAAAGTAGAAAAAAGAACAATCGCGGCCGGTGATGGAGATTTGGTAAAATAACTTTTGCAAAAAAAAGCAGTCCGAAGAAATTTCTCATAAGAGAAACATCCGAACTGCTTATAATCGAATCAGCGATCTACGGGAAGTGGGTGGGATTTTCCGCATGGACATGTCCACCTTGGAAACATGCCGATATTATCTTTTGCCACCCTTGATCGCTTCCATTTTTTACCACAATCGTGGCAGTAAAGTGTGGGCGTCGCCAGAGACCGTAATTCCAAAAGTGCGCAGAGCACGATGGCGGAGAGACTTATCATAATTAGAAAGCCCAATTTAAGCCACAAACCCGCGACGAGGGTGATAATAAACGCTATAAAGACCATCGGAGTTTTCATTTCAACGCTCCTTTTGAATGAGTTAAGATGGCAAATGTCAAATAACACATTCTAAATATAACTCTGCTGACTCAACTTATCAATACCCAATGGAATTTATTGGAACGATAAAATTAGTTTTTAGAACTTTGCTTGCCAGAAAGGGCAGGTCGTTTTTGACTATCTTGGGGATTGTTATCGGAGTTGCGGGAGTGATTATTATAATTGCTTTGGGAGCTGGCGCACAGAGTTTGATTATAGGTCAAATTACCAAACTGGGATCAAATTTAATAAGTATTCAGCCGGGAAAAAGCAATGAAAAAGGGCCACCGGCACAGTTATATGGTATCACTATAACCACTCTTGTAAATTCTGATGCGGATGCCCTAAAAAGTAAGTCCCAAGTTCCGCACGCAGAATCAGTTATTGGTTTAGTTATGGGATCAGCCTCGGTAACGTGGGGAGCCAAAACGATTGATACAAATTTTATCGGAACTGATTATAATTATCCCGATGTTTTAAACACTACGATACAATCTGGCCAATTTTTTGACCAGCAGCAAGGAGAGGGGAATGCAAACGTGGCGGTTCTCGGAAATGCCGTGGCTTCGCAATTGTTTGAGAATACGGGCGTTGATCCGATAGGGCAGGTGATTAAGGTAAGGAATTCGGCGCAAACGGAAGTTGGCGGAGTTCCTTTGCGCATAGTTGGAGTTATGGCAAAACAGGGGAGCAGTCTTTTTATAGATCAGGATGACCAAGTGTATCTACCGCTAGTAATAGGACAGGAACAGCTTTTAGGAATACATTATTTGCGTGCTATAGATATAAAAGTTGATTCTCCAGATAATATCGACCAAACTATTGCTGACATAACAAATGTTTTAAAACAAAGGCATCATATTCAGAGCGATGTGGATGTTGATTTTACTGTTAGAAATCTCGCTGATGCAATTGATATTTTGAGCACCATTACAAATGCCTTGCGGTTATTTTTAACTGCTATGGCCGCAATAGCTTTAGTTGTCGGCGGGATTGGTATTTTAAATATTATGATGGCAACCGTTGCTGAAAGAACCAGGGAGATAGGTTTAAGAAAGGCAGTTGGCGCAACAAACTCCGCCATAAGAAATCAATTTTTATTAGAAGCGGGGACGCTGACTTTTCTTGGTGGAATTATTGGAATAATAATTGGCACATTAATTTCTTATTTAATGTTTTTGCTTATGCGCTATTTGGGTTATGACTGGGCGTTTGTAGTTTCAATTTGGTCTATTCTTTTGTCCATCGGAGTTTCAATTTTAACAGGAGTTATCTTTGGTTTATACCCGGCGCTTAAGGCTTCAAAATTAAATCCTATCGACGCGTTAAGATACGAATAAGCGAGCGATAGCGAGACTTACCCCGCCCTCTATGCTGTAGGTGTTATGTAGAACACGAACGCAGAGCTTAGAGGGCGGGGTGACGATAATTATAATCATCATGTTTAAGGCTTATAAACAATCTATGAAGGCCCTGACAGCGAATCCTGTTCGTACGGTTTTGACTACGCTGGGAATTGTTATAGGGATTGCTACGGTCATAGTGGTTTTATCGGCAGGAGCCGGATTTAGAAGTTTGATTGATGCCCAGCTTTCTTCGTGGGGAACAGACACTCTTTTTATAGAAACTAGAGTGCCACCAACCACTAAAAACAGGGCTAATAATAATGCCACCTCCGCCGACTTTAGTAGGGCGACCTCTATAGTGCAAATTACTTCTTTTAAAACTTCTAATCTTGATGAAATAAAAAAATTATCAAATGTTTCCGGAGCATATGGAATAGCTACGGGTCTTGCGGTGGTTAGCTACCGAGATAATGCAAAGAATGTTATTTATTATGCCGCCGGAGCGGAGATGTTTAATATTGATAAACACACCCTTAAGGTGGGAAGATTTTTTACACAGGCCGAAGATATTGGCGCTAATCAGGTGGTGATTTTGGGGAGCGCATTATCGGATGATTTATTTGGACAAGACGATCCTTTGGGGAAGTTAATCAGAATTGGTACGTCAAATTTTCAGGTTATAGGGGTTTATAATCCTCAGGGCTCTATGGCAACGGGCGGGATTGATGACGGTTTATATATGCCCCTTGTTACAGCGCAGAAGAAAATGCTCGGCATAAATTATATAACCGTCGGCGTGGTACAATTGAAAAACATAAATTTGGGAGACGCTACCGCCGAGTCGATTCGTGAAACCATGAGAAGGCTTCACAACATTACAGATCCAGCAAAAGATGATTTTACAGTTACAACTCAAGCTGAAGCGATGGATACATTTAACACAATTTTTAATGGGATAACAATTTTATTAATCGCGATTGCTTCGATTTCTCTGATTGTGGGTGGGGTTGGAATTATGAATATTATGTATGTAATTGTTACTGAAAGAACAGCTGAAATAGGTTTAAAAAAAGCCCTGGGAGCTACAAAATCAAACATCATGACGGAATTTTTAGTGGAATCTATCTTAGTTACGGTACTGGGCGGAGTTTTAGGAATTTTATTAGGAGCAGTATTAAGCTGGATAGTATCTATAATCGCAAAATATGCCGGATTAGAATGGGTATTTACCGTACCTTTGTATGCAATAATAATTGCGGTTGGTGTGTCAGGAACTATAGGAATATCGTTTGGAGTCTTTCCGGCAAGGTCTGCGGCAAAACTGGATCCGATTGAGGCATTGCGTTACGAGTAGTTCGTGGTAAAATAAAATAATTATAATTATCTATAAATAATACGTAACTATAAAAATATGAATATTAATAAATCTTCCGGACAAGTATCAAGATTGCTTTTAGTTTTGGCGGTCATAGTTTTGGTCGCTGTGGTGATTACTTATTTAATTTTAAGGATGGCACAAAAGCCTCCGCAACCTGCCACGCCAACAGATAATACGCCGGTTCTGCCCGTTTATGAAAAAGCTTTGGGTAACACAAGGTTTGTTTTTCAGTCTTCGATAGACCGGGGCCAAATTTTAAAAGTATCTGACGTCACAAATAGCCAATATCTTTCATCCAGTCAGGGAAATTTGGCAATATCTAATCCGGGAGCTAAATTTATTCAGGTTACAGTTGGGGCACAAAATAAAGGCTCAGAAAACATAGAACGTGGTTCTTGGGATATAGGGGATATTATGGATTCAGAAGGAAGAAAATTTGTTCCTTTAGATGGGTATACTATTAGTCCGTGGCTTCCTAACCCAAACATGTGCGGGGCTTTATTAAAACCTGCGTTTGATCCTACTCCGTGCACAAAAATATACGAAGTCTCAAAGCAATCAACGGGGTTAAAAATAACGGTCCAAACCGGCGTGGATAATACTTCCCAAAATTTTTCTTCAGGAAAGATAAATTTTTATTTAATCGATCTGATAGTTAAATAATACGAGAGAGTAGTTTATAGTTAATAGTTTGTAGATTCTTTAAAAGATTTTTACCAACTACCAACTACTAACTACCAACTGAAGATGGCAGACAACAAAGACAAACAGGAAGAGATTGAAAGATCTAAAGTGTCTCCGGAAAAAACTCCTTATTCGGGCGAACAGCCCGGGCGAGTTGAGCAACAGGAAAAAGTTCCGGAGAGAAGAGAGGTTTTATCAGACAGTAAAATTGTGTCAGCGAAGTTAAGAAGAGAAATAGAAATGATGGAGTTGGACGATAGTACTAAAAAAGAGGCGGAGAAAAAAGCTCAAAAAATAGAATTTTTAGGAGAGGGACAGAAAATAGAACATCTTTTGCGGGTCGCCAGAGAAAAGGGCGTTGTTTTTGCAATACAGGTCGCAAAAAAAATGAATGAGCCATATCTCTTGGATGTTTTGCACGACACTTTAGCCCAAGAAGGTTTTTACAAAAAAATTATGAAACCCTCCGACGACGATACCGACGACGATAAAAAAACTTAAGATTATATGGCAATAATTATTCCGGGATTAATTTTGGTTTTTCTGATGATAGTGTTGGCTTTTATTATAGCGCTAAACTCAGAATCGAATGAAAAAAAATCTGTTTTTGGCGGATTGGAAATGGTTTTGTTTTTAGTGATGATGCCCAAACACTCTACCAAAAAGGAGGGCGAAGCGCAAAAAGAAGAGAAGCTGATGATTGCCCAAATGGAACAGGTTTTTGCTAACTTTTTATACTTAAAAAAGCCAAGGCCGTTTCAGGACCCGCCATGTTGCGCATTTGAAATCGCCTCCCAGATAGGAAGTTCTGATATTTCTTTTTACGTAGCGGTTCCAAAATATTTAGAATCTGTTTTTGAAAAATATGTGCAAGGTGTTTATCCAAATGCGGTTGTAGATAAGGTTCCACAGGATTATACAATTTTTGAACCACAAGGTGCAACCGCGGGTGCTTATTTAAGGCTTTCGGAAAGTTCGCTTTTTCCAATAAGTACCTATCAATCCTTAGAAACAGATCCATTGGCGTTAGTAACAAATACATTAAGCAAAATTTCTCCGGACGAGGGCGGGGCTGTGCAAGTTTTAATAAGACCTTTGTCTAAATTAAATTTAAGGAAGGCCGGGGAAAAAGCATTAAAAAAAATTAGGGAAGGGAAGTCGGTAAAAGATGCGGCCATAGATTCGTCGAGCTGGAGCGTTATGGATATTTTAGGGGCAATAGATGAAGTTTTTGTGCGAGGTCCGAAAAATTTGAAAGAAAAAGAAATAGATTTTCAGGGTCAAAGAAAAGAGCAGGGAATTGACCAAAAGGGTTATGATGCTATCCAAAATAAAATACAAAAACAACCGTTTGAGACAAACATAAGAGTTGTGGCAGCCGCTCAAACAGGAGGTCGAGCCGAGGAAATACTAAACCACTTACTTTCTGCTTTTAGCCAGTTTTCTTTGTCTGCCATAAACAGTTTTAAACCAAAAGAAGTTTATAAAAAAGAACTACAAAAATTTGTATATGACTATAGTTTTAGGAATTTTAATAAAAATCAGGCAAGTATTTTAAACTTAGAAGAGCTGGCAAGTATTTATCATTTTCCAACACATTATATTGAAACTCCGTATATTAAAGCCGCAAAATCAGTCTCATCTGCGCCACCTTCAGACCTTCCGGGAAAAGGCGAGCTTTTGATTGGAGAGGTTGATTACAGAAACGAAAAAAAGAAAGTCTACTTTGCTTCAAGAGAGGATAGACGAAGGCATTTCTATTATATTGGACAGACCGGCACCGGTAAATCATATTTTATGCAAGGTCTGATTATGCAGGATATTTTAAATGGAGAAGGAGTTGCGGTTATCGATCCGCACGGAGAACTGATTGACGGTGTTTTAGCTTCAATTCCCAAAGAAAGGATTGATGACGTTGTTATGTTTGAACCCTTTGATACAGAAAGGCCGTGCGGTTTAAATATGTTAGAGTATGATTCTCCGGAGCAAAAAGATTTTGCGGTTCAGGAAATGATTGCTATTTTTATGAAGCTTTTCCCGCCAGAAATTATCGGCCCGATGTTTGAGCACTATATGAGAAACGCGATGTTGGCTTTAATGGCTGATAAAGATAATCCGGGAACTTTAGTTGAAATTCCAAAAATGTTTACCGACCCTTCATTTTTACAGCAGAGGTTAGCAAAGGTTTCCGATCCTATTGTAAGGTCTTTCTGGACAAAAGAATGGGCGCAAACGACAGGGTCTACTAGATCTGACATGTTAGGATACGTTGTTTCGAAATTAGGCAGGTTTATTGAAAACGAAATGATGAGAAATATTATCGGTCAGGCGCACTCAGGTTTCGATTTATCAGAAGTAATGGATGGCAAAAAAATCTTTTTGGCAAACTTATCAAAAGGTTTGACTGGAGAAGTTAACAGCTCTTTACTTGGATTAATTTTAGTTTCAAAAATGCAAATGGCGGCAATGAGAAGGGCACGTATCGCAGAAGACGAAAGAAAAGATTTTTATTTGTACATAGACGAATTCCAAAACTTTACAACAGATTCAATCTCCACAATTTTATCTGAGGCCAGAAAATACAAATTAAACCTAACAATGGCTCATCAATATATGCCGCAACTAACTGACCAAATCAGAGAAGCGGTTTTAGGAAACGTTGGAATGATGGGAGCTTTCAGAATTGGAGCCGAAGATGCTGAAAAATTAGAAAAGCAGTTTGAACCGGGATTTTCCCGCTTTGACTTGGTGAATTTGGATAACCGCACAATGATTGTAAAAATGTTAATTAATGGAAAAATTTCAACTCCGTTTAAGATGGATACTCTACCGCACGACAAAGGGAAGCCGGAAATTGTTGATGCAGTTAAAAAAATCTCAAAATTAAAATACTCGCGTGCTAAAGAAGTTGTTGAGCAGGAAATCAGCCAGCGCTCGTTTGCAGAGCCTCCTGCCACCCCGTCAACACCACCGCCACCTCCATCCGCACCAATTAAAAAGTAAATTAAAAGAGGGGATTAGCCCCTCTTTTAATTTTTTAGTTACTCTTTTTCGGCGCGTTTTACGTATGTTCCGGTTTCAGTGTTAATTTCAATTATATCTCCTTGTTCAATAAATAGGGGAACCTGTATTACGGCACCAGATTCTAATACTGCTTCTTTTGTTCCTGCTTGAGCTCGATCTCCCTTGATTCCTGCGGCGGATTCCTTAACTTTCAACTGCACTTTAATTGGAAGCTTAAAGTTAATTATTTTTTCTTCGAAAATAATTCCGACAACAATTTCATTGGGTCGTAGATATTTTGCTTGTGTGCCAATTTGCGCCTCTGTAAAAGAAAATCTTTTTGAGGGGTCGTTGGGTTCGCAGAAAACATACTCACCCTTACTCTGGTAAATAAATTTAATATCTTTTTTTTCTAAATTTGCTTCTTCAAACATGTCGCCTTGTTGAAAGTTTACCTGTTGAACCTTGCCATCTATAAGATTTTTTATTTTACTTTGTATGACGGGCCTTCTTTGGGCCATTTTCATAGCGGCCGAATCCAAAACAACCCAAGGCTGCCCCTCGTAAATAAATTCAACTCCTTTTTTTATATCTGTATGTGTTAACATTTGAATTTGGAATTTAGTATCTGGAAGCTGGAATAGAATTTTGAATTTTGAATTCTTCACTCTATTCTAAATTCTAACTTCCGAATACCAGATTCAAGAAATAACTCTCCACTCAATTGTGGATTGTTTATCGGCGAACTCTAGCCATTCGCCGTATTTTGAAATAACAAACCATTTTTTTTTGGTTTCTGACCAAATCATCGGATCTCCTCTGTAAAACGGTTTTTTAACTATCTCTTTTGGTTTTAATCTGTCCAATTCCAGCCATTTCTTAAAAACAGTTTCAATGGCGTAATCTAATTTTCTGGTGTTTGCCCATTGAGCTACTTTGTTTATGGCTTCCTTTGCCTTATCAACCGAACCGGCTAATTCCAGTAATTGTTTTGCAGGTTTTGTGAATCTAGAATATATTATCTTTCTCTTTTTAGCATTTTCTTTCAATTCTTGCAAGCCTAAACCTTTTGACTGAAAAAAATAAGCTATGATGTTTTGTATGGCAGTTTCCTCATTTAACTCATCAAATTCAGTGATTTTATCTTTATTTATATACTCCTCAATTTTTTTTGCATTCTTTTCGCCTATGCCCAGCTCTCTTATTCCTTTTAATCCCTTATTTTTATAAATATCGCTAATGTCAATTTTTAGATTATCTAAAATATGTATGGCGTTTTTGTAAGCCCTTATCTTATAACTTAAAGCTTTGTCTCCTTTTATTTCCAAGAGCCTTATTGTTTCCTGAAAAATTTTAGAAATTTCTTTGTTTGCCATATTCTTATTCTATCATATTTTTGTAAAAAAATAGCCCGAATCTTAAGATCCGGGCGGGGACTTGGGTTTGCGCGTTAAATGGAAGAGCTGAAGCCAGCTTTGCCGGCGTTCGTCGCTTCTTCTTGCTATTTTTCGCTCTATCCTGAGTAGGGCCCTTGTTTCTCGGTTTAGAATCCTATAGAGCGTGTTTTCCAGGGCTAATTCGCTGTTGTACCACGCAAACGCCAGCGAGGGCGTAGAAAATTCTCCCTGCGTTCGTCGGACAAAAAGAAGGTTTTCCGGCTTAGCGATAATGACGGCGAGATCTCCAGTCATCGCGTCTTCGATTTGCACGTTCAGGTTTCCGCTTGGAAATCGGCTCGTAACTAGGCCCCAACAACGGATGGGCGGGTTGTGGTCGGGAATGACCACAATTACGAAGTCGTTTACCTCAATTTTTTTTTCGTCTTCTTTTTTCACGTTAGTCTCCCTATGAAATGTGCCAGCTTATTATTAACATTCTAATTTCGTCTTGTCAAATATTGTTAAGGAGGCATTTTTTTGATAGGATAAGTTATATCTGTAACCAATAATTATGGAAAAAAGACATAGAGTTTTTGTAGCTATAAATTTGCCTGGAGACATAAAAAGAGAGCTGTTTTCTTATGCCGAAAAATGGTCAGGTTTGCCTGCCAAATGGACGCCAAAAGACAATCTGCATATTACTCTGGAATTTTTGGGCGCGCTTACAGAAGAAGAAATAGGCGAAGTTTGTTTGATTGTAAAAGAGGTTGCAGAAAGGCACAATTCTTTTTCTTTGAATATAAGCCAAGTTTTATATGCTCCACCGAAAAAGATACCACCAAAATTTGTTTGGGCACAGGGCGATAAGTCAGAAAAGTTGTCGGGGCTTCGCGAAGATTTGGAAATGTCTTTAACGGAAAAAATTCGTTTTGTTCCGGAAAACAGAGTATTCGCGCCACATATTACTTTAGCCAGAATTAGCGCCATGGAGTGGCGGGTAATTGAGCCCGAAGAAAGGCCGGAAATAAACGAAAATTTGGATTTAATTTTCACCGTAGAATCAATTGAAGTTATGGAGTCGGAAATGAAAAAGGGTGGCCCAGCTTACACAATTTTAGAATCGCACCAGTTAAAAAATTAAAAACATGAAGAACATAGAAAACAAAGATCCTAGAGAACCAGAACGGCCCGAGCCGGAAAAAGAATTTCCGGTCAGAAATGTTTGCGGGTGGTGCGGAAAAGATATGGGGGAGTCAGGGTTTTATAAAAAAACAGAAGGATGCGTAACTCATGTTATATGTTCCGAGTGTTCAAAAGAACAGAAAGGCAGAATAAAACAATCAAAATGAGAATTCATTTAATAGGTATTGGGGGAATAGGGGTTAGTGCACTGGCGCAGTATTATCTTTCAAAAGGACACGAGGTCTCGGGGTCTGATTTGGTTGCTTCGGAAATCACAGATTTTGTGGCTAGAAAGGGCATAAAAGTTTTTATTGGAAATTCCGCTGAAAATATAAAACAAGACTTAGATTTGGTGGTATATAGCCCCGCCATTAAAAAAGATAATCCTGAGCTGTTGCAAGCTACCGGCTATAAACTGAAAACTAAATCGTATCCAGAAGCTTTGGGTGACCTAACAAAAGAATATTATACAATTGCAGTGGCGGGAGCACACGGTAAAAGCACGACAACTGCTATGATCGGTTTAATTTTAGTGGAAGCCGGACTTGACCCCACAGTTATTGTGGGAACTAAATTAAAAGAGTTTGGCGGTTCAAATTTTAGGTCGGGCAAAGGCAAATTTTTGGTCATAGAGGCGTGCGAATACGATTCTTCATTTTTATATTACTCGCCTAAAATAGAAGTTATTACAAATATTGATAAAGAACATTTGGATTATTTTAAGACTTTTGCAAACGTGAAAAAAGCGTTTAAGAGTTTTATTATGCGACTTCCGATGAATGGGTTTTTGGTTTTTAATAAAGACGATGAAAAAAACTCAAAAGTTAAAATTACAAGTTCAAAGGTAAAATTTAAAATTAAAAATTATTCTTTAAAACAACCGGAGGCAAAAAAGCTAAATAGAGTTTTAAAAATTCCCGGACAACACAATGTTTCAAACGCGTTGGCCGCTTTGCAGGTTGCGCGAATTCTAGCAATCCCCGACAGTATTTCATTAAGGGCTCTTTCGGAGTTTCGGGGGACATGGAGGAGGTTTGAAGTTAAAACGGGAAACGTAAATGGTAAAGAAATAACAATAGTATCTGATTACGGTCATCATCCAAACGAAATTTCAGCAACTCTAAAAGCTACCCGCGAAAAATATCCAAATAAAAAGATAATGTGTATTTTCCAGCCACATCAGCATCAAAGAACGTATTATTTATTTAATGACTTCGTTAAAACATTCAGATCCGTGTCGATTGATAAAATAATCATTACTGATATTTATGACGTAGCCGGTAGGGAAACTAAAACGATAAATAACGAAGTTAGCTCTGAGAAATTAGTCAAAAAAATAAATCGTGAAAATATCGGGTATCTCCCATTGCAAAAACTAGAAGGTTTTATTAAAGACAGTATGAGTCCAGTAGAGGTTTTGATAATCATGGGTGCGGGTGATATTTATAAACTTGCAGATAAGTTTTAAGTGTCGCCGACTTATGTATGAATGTAAAATCATCGACAGCGAGATGAGGACGAGGGTCGCAATGAGTAAAGGAAAGTAGTGTATAAACATCACTTTCTTTTTTTTACAAAAATTGCTATTATTTAATAATGTTTTTGATCTAAAATTATGGTAACAATCAATAGTCAAAAAGCTAAAGAGATACTGACCAGAGGCGCACAAGAAGTTATTGTAGAAGACCACTTAGAAGAGCGGCTGGTAAAAGGGGAGAAGCTTAGAATAAAGTTTGGGATTGACCCCACCGGGTCTGTTTTACATTTAGGGCACTCTGTTTGCCTATGGAAGCTGAAAGAGCTCCAGGACGTAGGGCATCAGATCATTTTTTTAATAGGGGATTTTACAGCAAGAATTGGGGACCCAACTGGAAGGACCTCTAAGCGTGAGCCGATGACAGAGAGGCAAATAAAGGAGAATATGAAAACTTATAAAAAACAAGCAGGATTGATTCTAAATTTGCGCAAAGTGGAAATTCGCTATAATTCGGAATGGTGGAACAAGATGAATTTAACGGAAATGATGCAGTTGGCGACAAAGGTTACCTATGGCCAAGTTTCTGCCCGCGAAGATTTTAAAAAGCGACTTGCGGAAGACAAAGATTTCACTGTCGAAGAATTTTTATATCCTGTTTTGCAAGGATATGACTCTGTGGCCCTGAAAGCTGACGTGGAAATTGGTGGGACCGATCAAAAATTTAATATATTAATGGGTAGGCAGATCCAAAAAAGATACGGCCAAGAACCACAAGACGTTATTACGATTCCTCTGCTTGAGGGCCTGGACGGCAAGGAAAAAATGAGCAAATCTCTGGATAATTATATTGCTCTTACTGATAAGCCTTCTGATGTTTACGGTAGAATTATGTCTCTTCCGGATAATCTAATCCTCCGGTATTTCGAACTTTGCACGAGAGTTCCGCTTACTGAAATTGAAAAAAATCAAAGCGCGATAAATCCAAGAGACCAGAAAGCCAAATTAGCAAAGGAAATTGTGAAAATGTACCACGGAGAAAAAGTTGCACAGAAAGCTGAAGAAGAGTTTGACAGGGTTTTTAGAAATAAAGAGTTACCAACAGATGTGCCGATGTTTAGCACGTCTAAAGAAAAATACTCGATCCTCGATTTATTGTGCGACAGTAAGTTAGCCCAATCAAAAAATGAAGCCAAAAGACTTGTTGATGGTGGCGGAGTTTACATTATAAAGAATAATGAAGAATCAAGAGTTGGTGATTGGAGAGAAGAGATAACATTAGAAAATGGAATGATAGTAAAAGTTGGAAGCAGAAAATTTATAAAGATCATTTTAGAATAGGATGATGAAGAATAAATCTATATTCGCTATTTTTATAATTATTATTGTGTCTGCTCTTGCAGGATATTTTTTGTACCAGGAATTTTTATCACAAAAAAACCAAGTTCGGCAAGATGGAACGTCGGACTGGGAAACGCGCCAAAGCGTCGACTATGGTTTTGAGTTTAAATATCCGGACGGATTTTTTGACCAAAATCAACAGCCACAAATCCTTATGGGAGACTGCAATTACGATGTTTTTCCCGATCAATGTCCAAATATAAGTAGTATTGTTGCAAAAAATTTATCTGAACAAGGAGGAAGCTCAAAAGCAATAGAAAATAATATATCGTCTCCGGGATATTGGGATGTCGATGGGCAGAAGCAAACAATAAATAATATTCAATATTGCTTGTATGCAACTGGAGACTCGGCAACCGGACATGCATTCAACTATTACTATTATGCCACGGTTAAAAATCAGAAATGTATTGTCGCGTATTTTGCTGTAACCACTGTAAATTGCGATTTTTATTTGCCGTTAGAGCCGGGTGATACTGATCAGAAAAAAAATTATGACGACTGCGTGGCAACAAACGAGAGCCAGCCGAAAATATTAGATAAGATAATTTCGAGTTTTCGGTTTAGTAAATAAATTTTATATTTTTTAAATTTTTAATATATGCAAAGATTTTTAGTAAAAGATACGGCAAAACATATTGGAGAAGAAGTTAGGGTTTGCGGATGGGTTGACACAAGAAGGGTTCATGGAAAGATTTTATTTATCGATTTGCGGGACATAAGTGGAATTATGCAGGTTGTTTTTGTGCCCTCAAATAAGGAGGCTTATGAATTGGCTCAAACTATAAGACCTGAATGGGTTGTGGAAATAAGAGGACAAGTAGTAAAAAGACCGGAAAATATGATTAACCCAAAGATAGAGACCGGGCAGGTTGAGCTTTCGGTGGAAAGTTTAAAAGTTTTGTCCGAGTCCGAGGCCATACCACTATCTATCGAAGGGGACGGTTATGATATTGGTGAGGAGACAAGAATGAAATATAGATATTTAGACTTAAGAAGGCAAAGGTTGAAAAATAATTTTATTGTGCGACATAAGGTTATAAAATTTATCCGCGACTTTATGGATAAAGAGGGTTTTGCCGAGATTGAAACCCCTATTTTGACAAAATCAACGCCCGAAGGCGCAAGAGATTATATCGTGCCATCAAGGTTAAACGCAGGCCAATTTTATGCTCTTCCGCAGTCCCCGCAACAATATAAGCAGTTGTTAATGGTTGCCGGTATTGAAAAATATTTTCAGATTGCAAAATGTTTGAGAGACGAAGATCCAAGAGGGGATAGACAACCGGAATTCACTCAGCTCGATCTGGAAATGAGCTTTGTTGAACAGGAAGACGTTATGGGGCTTACCGAACGCCTTTTAATTTTAATAGTGCAAAACTTATTTCCCGAAAAAAAGATTCAAAAAATTCCATTTCCAAGGATATCTTATAAAGAGGCGATGGCAAAATATAAAACAGACAGGCCCGATATAAGGGAACGACCCGAAGGGTCCCCTGATGATAAAAATCTTTTAGCATTTTGTTGGGTGGTCGATTTCCCGTTTTTTGAAAAGAACGACGAAAAGAAATGGACCTTCACGCATAACCCATTTTCGGCCGCTAAGCCTGAGTTCAGCGAAGATTTGATGAAACAAAAAAATATTGAGAATATTTTAACAAGTCAATATGATGTTGTTTTAAATGGTTTTGAAATTGGTGGAGGGTCGATTAGAAATCATCGTCCGGAAGCTTTGGAAAAAGTTTTTGAAATAATGGGATATAAAAAAGACGTCATACAAGAAAAATTTGGACACATGATGGAGGCTTTTAAATACGGCGCTCCTCCTCATGGAGGAATTGCTTGGGGTTTAGATAGGATTTTTGCTTTATTGTTGGGCGAACCAAATATAAGAGAAGTGATTGCTTTTCCAAAAACCGGAGACGGACGAGACTTTATGATGCACGCCCCCTCGGAAATTGATAAAAAACAGCTTAAGGAGCTTCATATTAGCGTAATAAAAGAAAAAGGAGAAAAAAAGAAATAATGAATTTAAAACGCGCCATCGGAGGATTTTTATTATCATTTGTTTTTTTGGTGGTTTTTATGTATATGTTTTCTGGCATAAGGTGGGTTTTAGTGCATCCCTTAAATGGTCAAGATGGGGGTGTTGCCTTGGGAGACATTTCTGGTGGCTTGCAGAATGTTTCAGCTCAGGATATGACGCAGGATAATATTAAACCGGCTGACGAAACAGAGGTGGTCGCAGAATCAGCAATATCTGTTGAAAGCAATCTTTCTGGTTCTCGCAAAGTTATTTTTAATAAATTCTCTGATAAAAAATTACCTATTGCCAGCCTAACCAAATTAATGACGGCAATCATTGTGTTAGATAATTATAATTTATCAGACACTATAACGGTTAGTGAAGTCGCTGATGCGCAGGATCCAATGAAGGAAGATGTAGAATTAGGAGATTCAATGCCAGTAGAAAGTTTTTTAGACTTAATGCTTGTTAGGTCTAGTAATAAGTCGGCCTATGCTTTATCTGAGTTAATAGGAGAGAAGGAATTTGTAGCTTTGATGAATCAAAAATCTGAGGAGATAGGTTTAAAAAATACTTTTTTTGTGGATCCAACCGGCTTGAGTTCGGAAAATATTTCTACAGCTAGAGAGCTAGAAATGCTCGCAGAATATATTTTAAAAAATTACCCAAAAATAGCGGATATAAGTAAAGTTAAGGAGTTTTATGTCCCTTATTTTGGAAGCGTAGAAAACACAGACGAACTTTTGGGACAGCTCCCAAATGTAGTATTCAGTAAAACGGGTTTTACAATTGAAGCTAATGGTTGTTTACTTTTGGTGCTAAATAATCCGGAAAATAGTGATTATTTAATAAATATAATTTTAGGCGCCGACGACAGGTTTTTAGAAATGCAAAAATTAATCAGTTGTACTGGCGTAATATGCAAATAATATGACAGATATTGCTTTTAACGTTATTAAAGTTTTTAGTCTTGCAGCCATAGCTTCAATTGTCGCCTTTTTTTGGTGCCCGTTGCTAACTAATTTTTTGTATAAGCATAAACTTTGGAAAAAAACAGCAAGGCAGAAGGCGATCTCGGGTGAAGACGCGGTTGTTTTTAATGGTTTACATAAAGAGAAAGAGGTGAGCACTCCGCGCATGGGTGGGTTGCTTATATGGATAACGGTTGTTTTTATAATTTTTTTATTTTTTGTCTTATCTTTAATTTTTCCAGATTCGTGGATAGCACAGTTTAACTTTTTATCAAGAAGTCAAACCTGGCTCCCACTTTTTACTTTGGTTGTTGCATCTATTGTGGGTTTGGCAGACGATATTTTAGCTGTTGGTGGTGGCGGAAAATACATTGGTGGCGGAATGCGATTTAGAAAACGTTTAATATTGGTAGTCATAATCGGTTTGGTTGGAAGCATCTGGTTTTACCAAAAATTAGGATGGGATATGATTTATATCCCTTTTCTAGGAGACGTTTCTATCGGATTCTGGTATATCCCTTTATTTATTTTAGCAACACTAGCCTGTTGGTCCGGAGGAGTGGTTGATGGCTTAGATGGATTGGCTGGCGGAACTTTCGCGTCGATTTTTGGAGCGTTTACGGTCATAGCTTTTTCTTTAGGAAAGATTGATTTGGCGGCTTTTTGCGCGGTTATTACGGGAACCCTTTTTGCTTTTTTATGGTTTAATGTTCCACCTGCCAGGTTTTATATGGGAGAGACGGGCATACTTGGCTTAACAACTGTGCTGGCTGTTACGGCTTTTCTTACAGATTCGGTTTATGTTGTGCCGATAATTGGCGGAATTTTGGTAATAGAAGTTTTATCTGTGATAATTCAGCTTTTGTCTAAAAAATTCAGAAAGAAAAAAGTTTTTCTTTCAACACCGATTCACCACCATTTTGAAGCAATTGGTTGGCCGTCATATAAAGTTACGATGCGCGCGTGGATTATAGGCGTAGTATTAGCTTTCATTGGAGTGGCCGTGCGGTTGTTTAGATAAATTTTTCCAAAAATTTTTTAATTAAAACATGGTCAGCAAGTCATGTTTTTTTGTTAGTCGCAACGTTGACATAAGTTGTTTTTTATAAGATAATACAAAAGTGTTCATTCACATTCTACGGAGAGAGTGTTGTTAAGAAAGGAATTACAACATGAAAAAGCCAAAGAAGCTCGTTATCGGCTTTCTGGTAAGTGCCTGGATTCTGGCCGTAATGTACGGTGTTGGCGTCCCACTTCTCCTTCTGTTTCTGTTACTCTATTGCGGAGGGAGAATCCAGATAGACAATTACAAAGGATTGCCTCCGTTGGAGCCGGGAATGCTTGTAATATACAATCATCCAGACCTATTTGATTGTATGTTCGAGATTTTTCTAGTTCCATTGCTTTGGGCAAAACAATGGTTGAGGCATCCATTCACGGCTACCCCCTGGTTTACAATGTGCCGTCGCAATTTCAAAAAAATGTGGTTAGGCATACTTATGAAGCCTAGGGCGATATTTATTAACCGCGAAACAGCAAACGGGTCTGGCGTCGGAGCAAGAGCTATGCGCAATGTGCTAGTAGACCGTGGCGCAATAATACATCCATTGGAACCGGGCCGAACGTGTACTGGGAAGGATTTTATGATAAGCCCTGGTGGAAAAAAAATCCGCCTTCCTACCTCATCCGTTGCTTGGTTGTGCCACATGATAGGCGCAGGCAATCTTAAGATTTTGCTCGTCTGGACCGAAGCGGGCAAGATTGTTCTTAAGTCTCGTAAGCCATTATTCTCTTGGCCTCATTTTGGCCGGGAACCTGTCATCGTGAAGTATAGTTGGTTTGAGCCCCCCGTTGGTTGGGAGGCGATGACGCGGGCTAAACTTACAATAGTAATCGCTAATGCCATGTTGGCTTTAGCGGATCGTACAACATAGGAGTAATTCGCAAGAGTTACTCCTTTTTATTTGTCATGAGTTCATCGATCGGATGATTGAAAAAATATTAAAAATAAGTATAATAGATGATATTGGGGCCCATAGTAAATCGGTATTACGCCTCCATGGCATGGAGGAGGGCCGGGTTCGATTCCCGGTGGGTCCACTCGTAATTAAAAAGAGAAGATTAAATC
>Ga0268276_1000373_pt1 | contig 53420 bp, 48 predicted proteins | sample saktaG_4_FD_190145 | JGI IMG/M metagenome (GOLD analysis project Ga0268276, IMG submission 190145) | Saline water microbial communities from Sakinaw Lake, British Columbia, Canada - sak_2010_1_5_45m | ecosystem: Environmental > Aquatic > Non-marine Saline and Alkaline > Saline ...
GGCGTAAGTTCTCATTTGACACCTCCTAGATCCTTATAGTTTGTTTCAAACTGGACCATAGCATCTCCTGCTATGGTTGGGGAGGTGTCTCTTTAGATAAAACGCATCACATTGATATGGTTATCAAGTCTACGTTTGGCTCTTGTTGATGATTGCTGATTGTAGTCTAGTATGTGAGGTCCAAATCACAAAAACAATAGTACAGGAAGATATACACAACATACTCCTTGATTCCTCCCGATAGTAAACTCTTATAAAATCCGGAAAGTAAATGCATTTTGTTTTATCCGACCAATGTGTTAACAATGGTGTAAATGTTATTTAAGCAAACACAACATTTGGACTCAATGGAGAAGATTCCCTCATGGAAAAATTAAGTAAACTTCTACAAGAAATCGTCATGATTGAAGGCGCCTGCGCAGCCGGGATTGCAACAACGGAGACTCTCGAGGGCGGTCCTCCCTCTTCCGATCTCACGTATGTGCTACCTCACGCGAAGTCTGCGATTTGCTTCGCCGTAGCATTAGATCAAGCGCTAATACTACCCTACCTGATGAAGAAGAACAGGCTTGAGTTTGAAAAGGACTTTCTCCGCGCAAATGCTGTTGCAAGCGGTATCGCGGTACATCTCGCCAACTATCTTGGACAAAAGGGGTATCCATCAGTCCCGGTCGCTGCCAATCTGGTCTACAGGCCTGATGTCCCTGGCGGAGTCTCAGACTACATGCCGGACATTTCGCACCGCTATTTGGCTGCGCGGTCTGGTGTAGGACATTTTGGATTGTCCGGCAATATCATCACCAAGGACCAGGGCGGAGCTATCATTCTAGCCTCTACCGTCACAACAGCTCGACTGATACCGACAGGTTCCTTGCCCGCTGAAGAGAATTATTGTGATGAGTGTCGTTTATGTATGGCATCGTGCGTCTCGGGATACATGGATAAGGATGTTAAAACGTCGATAACACTCGGTGGGGTCGAGTTCAGTTATTCCCGGCGTCGCCACGCCAGCCGTTGTGATTGCGTCTGTAGCGGTTACACCGGATTACATCCCTCGGGAAAATGGTCTACTTGGTCACCGGGCCGATTTGGTATCCCTAAAGATGATGACCATATTGTCCCTGCACTGGAACGAATGATTCGCGCATACAGGAAGTGGCCTTTAGCACCCGGTGGCAGATATTTCTTTTACACCAAAGACAAACTGCGTATCGCCTGTGGCAATTGCCAACTAGTGTGTTGTCCCGACAAAGAGGAACGCAAGATTCGCTATAAAATGCTTACAAAGAGCGGCGTGGTGGTGCAGACACCGGAAGGGTATCTTGAAGCTGTCTCTCCAAAACAAGCAGAAAAGAGGTTAGCCGATTTGCCCGATGGTAAACGCGCTCTCTATGAAGACGCCTGACTTGATTAAAACGAGGGGCAAGACTTTTTAAAAAGAAATCGGGTTTCGGAAGTAAAGGGGACGGATTTATTTTTTCATCCGGTAATCAGTAAACGATTGCGTCTGCCTTAATCAATCGGAACAGAATCAGCGATAACCGTTCGTAATCTTGCATAATTGATGAAATTTATCGAGCAAACATTTCAGGAAGAAACAAACCAGTATTAGAATTCAGGCGGCAGTATGCATATTGTTGCTGCTTTTCTTCGGGAAATAGGTATATTGCTCCCTGAATTGCCAATAAAACAACAGATAGAATGCTGATATGGAACAGTTGAAAATAGACAATATTACCGTTGATGTGGTTCAAAAAAACATCAAGAACATTCACCTGAGGGTCTATCCCCCGGCGGGCAGGGTCAGAATTTCAGTGCCCAGCAGAATGGATCTGGCCACTATTCGTGTGTTTGTCATTTCAAAACTTGGCTGGATAAAAAAACAACAGCTCAAACTGAGGAATCAGGAAAGAGAAACACCGAGGGAGTTTATAAACAGGGAAAGTCATTACTTCAACGGCAAGAGCTATTTACTGGAGATAATTGAGCGTAATGCTGCCCCAAAAGTAGTTTTAAAACATAGCGCTATTGAACTCTACGTAAGACCTGAAACAGACGCAGTGAAGAGGAAATCCATTCTCGATGAGTGGTACAGACGGAAACTGAAAGAAACTGTGCCTTCACTGATAGAGAAGTGGGAAAAGAATATGAATGTTCAGGTCAATGAGTTTGGGATTAAAAGAATGAAAACCAGATGGGGTACCTGTAATCGGCAGGCTAAACGAATTTGGTTGAATCTGGAATTGGCCAAGAGGCCGGCAGAATGTTTGGAATATATCGTTGTGCATGAAATGGCTCATCTTCTGGAGAGAACCCACAACGGCAGATTCACTGTGTTAATGACCGGGTTCCTCCCAAAGTGGCGATTCTATAAAGATGAATTAAATCGTCTGCCGATAAGTCATGTGGATTGGAATCGCTGACTCAAAGAAAGAATTTTACCTTTGTACTCCCTGTGCTTTGATGGAACGGACTCAATTCGTTCAGCTTTATATATCTGTTTCACATCCTCCCTGAACGAAGGATAGATATCAGCAGGCCTATTCCGAAAATGCCGGCAATGCTGAAACCCACAAGCCCCAGTATCGGAAAACCGAAAAGGAAAGGCCCTATTTTTGTCCTGATAATGAGGGATGATCCGATAATAAGGGAGGAAATAATGAGCGAAGAAGCTATCCGGTTTGACGATCGGTCCAGTCCGGATATCACATTTTCAAGTCCCCTGTGCTCAGATATTATGCTGGCCTTTCCCTGCCTTAGCTGTTTCAGGATAGTCCGCAGTTCTCCGGGGATATCCTTGAGAAGTTGAACAAGATCCCCTCCGGATTCGAGAAAATCATCCATTACCCGTTTCGGAGAGAGGCGCTCCAGCTTGATACGCTTGATGAAGGGGGCGGCCCTCTCGGTCATGTCAAAATCCGGGTCCAGCACCAGACCCAGTCCCTCTACCTGAGCCATTGCCTTAATCATAAGAAAAATATCCGGAGGGAGTCGCAATCCATGAGTTGTAATTAATTCGAGCAGTTTTTGAAAAATGTCCCCTACATGCAGTTCCTTGAGAGGTTTGTACAAATACGACTCAACGAAATCGCTCATATCCCTTTCAAGGACACGGCGGTCAGGTTCTCTGTCCCACTCCACAACTTTCAGTATGGCATCCACAATTTTGGACTCATCCCGTCTGACATAACCATACACAATATCCGCGAAATGCTCCCTCGCGTACCGGTCAACACGGCCCATCATCCCGAAATCAAGATAACAGATAACATTATCCGGCATGATAAAGATATTACCCGGGTGAGGATCAGCGTGAAAAAATCCGTGTTTAAACACCTGTTCAAGTATTAAATCAGCTCCACGGGAAGCAATGATGCTTCTGTCGAGACCCTCATTATCCAACTTGTCAATCTCAGAGACCTTTATGGCATCTATAAACTCCATGGTAAGGACTTGCTTCGTTGTTGTCTCCATGAAGATGCGTGGGACATAAACCAATGAATTTCCAATAAACTGCCTGGCAAATCTCTCCGCGTTTGAAGCTTCGATGGTATAGTCTATCTCTTTCTCAAGTGAACGGGCGAATTCTTCGACTACCCTTGTTGGCCGGTGTATCTCCCATTCCTCAATATGTCTCTCAATCAGGGTCGCCAGGTGGAGCAATATCTCTAAATCCACCTCGATAGTCGCTCGTATATCAGGGCGCTGTACCTTGACTATGACATCTTCTCCGGTTTTAAGCTGTGCCCGGTGAACCTGGCCAATGGAGGCAGCCGCCAGAGGGGTTTCTTCAAATTTTTGAAATATCCCATCTATCGGAGATGTTAGCTCGGCCTCAATTATTTCTCTTGCCTTGGAAAAGGGGAATGGGGGCACATTATCCTGAAGCTTTGACAACTCCTCAATGAATTCCACAGGGATAAGGTCCGGGCGGGAGGAGAGTATCTGCCCCATCTTCACGAAGGTGGGACCCAGTTCCTCAAGGGCCATTCGCAGGCGTTCAGATCTTGTAAACTTCTCAACGCGCTCGCGGCGTTTTTTCGAAACCATCTGCATACCGATCTCGAGATATTGCCCCACATGGAGCCGGTCAACCAGATCACCGAATCCATATTTAAACAGGACGGTGATAATCTGACGGTATCGGTTCATATGTCGATATGTCCGGGAAACGATGCCGATCTTTCTTATAAGCATTGCCTATTCCTTGGTTTTCCGGGATTTCTCCATCTTTTCGATCTTGCTTTTCAGCTCCGCGAATTCTTTCCTTGTCGGAATGTTTAACTTTGCTACCATGTCGGAAACAGCATTTTCCACTTTTTTCGTCAGGTCTTCTTTGAACTCTTTTGACTTCTTTGTTAATTCTTCAATAGTCTCTTTTCCCTCTTTTTCCGTCATTTCGCCCTTTTTTATCAGCTCATCGACCGTCTTTTCCAGTTTCTCCCTTGTTAAGGCCGCCAGACCTGCACCCGCCAACATACTTTTTTTAATAAAATCCATTTCCTTTACCTCCCTATCAAAATAAGTTTTAAGTTGAAAACATCTACAGAGATCTGATTTTCCGGTAATATTCAAACCCTGTAACATCAAGATTGATTAAATCATAATCCCGTTTTCAGGTCATGTTGACATTGCAAACCGAAGAGAAAGTGATGAAAAGAAGAGTTATTATACACTTTGATATGATCTAATAACAGGAAAAGTTAACCTTCAATGAGGCGGAAAACAGGGTCAGACTCGAATTCCATTCAAACACTCTACGAGAATCTCTGTTGCTTCAAAATTATATACCGCTTTGGCCACAAACGTCTTTGCTGTTGATGCTCTGTCTTCTTATTTTCTGTCTATCCTGCCCCATTGATACCCCCGTATGTGTCCGTTCAGATCCACCAGCGACATAACTTGCGTAAGTCACTTGGTTTTGATAGTCTGGAGCTAACCCACTCGGAAGGCAAACAGCAGTATAGGGATATTTTTTTTAGCCAGGAGGTGGGTCAAATTTGGGTTGCCACGATGGGTCATTTTTCGGTTGCCATTTCCAAGGTGCCCATCAAACAAAACAGAAAAAAGGAATACACTATGAACACAAGTAGGCTCTTTGATATCAAGACCCGTAATAAGGCAATCCTTGCGTTTGTGATCCTTTTTGTCATTACCATCGCGGCTGTTGTCACGGCCTCGCTTACACAGCGAGACTTTGGAAGAATCGATGTCTCAAATGTGAGGTATTCAAATTACAATGGCATCTCAATACGCGCAAAACTGTTACATCCGGTTGGGGTTACTTCGGAAAACCCGGCGCCAGGGATTGTTTATGTTCACGGCTACCAGAACAATCGTGGAACCAGCGATCCCTATTGCATTGAACTGGCGAGGCGAGGATTTGTGGTGCTCAACATCGACGCCATCGGGCGTGGCAACTCGGGCAACCCGGGAGACATCAGCGATCCTGAATTTGACATCACATATGGTACCTGCTCTTCGCTGAAATATCTGCGCGCACTCCCGTATGTTAACGTCAGTTACACCGGTCTGATGGGCCACAGCCTAGGTGCTGAGATGTGCTATACGGCGGCATTAAAAGACCCAGATCTGAAGGCCATAGCATTTTCCGGATTTGGCTACACCGGGGAGGCCACTCTTGACAACCCAAAAAACATGCTGATGATCCTGGGCAAATGGGATGAATATCGCACACGTATGACCAATACCAAAGACTATGAAAGCGAATGGATGACATCCGAGCGTACCAGAAAGGTAATTGATCACCCTGATCCTCAGTTTGATGCTACCTATGGCAATTTTGCTGACGGCACTGCCCGCAGGGTGTTTATGCCTCATACCACTCACGTAAGGGAATCATTTAGCCGTGAGGCAATAGCCGAGGCATTAGAGTGGATGCGCCAGGCGCTGAAGCCCGACACCAGGTACTGGATTTCGTCAGACAAACAGATCTGGCCTGTAAAAGAATGGGCATGTTTTATCGCCATGCTGGCCTGCTTTGCGTCCATTCTTCCCCTGGGCCTGATCCTGCTCGGCACAGGATTTTTCAAACCGCTCCAGGCGACGGGCATGAAGCGCACATACACTTGTAGCAACAAGAACTATTTTAAATTCGCCGGCATCAACGGGGTTTTGATGTTTTTCTACCTCCCGATAGTCCTGATCCTGTTTGGTTTCCACATCTACGTTGTCAGAATTGACAAGGTATTTCCGATGATGATGGTCAATGGTATAGTGTTCTGGTTTGTGATTATAAACCTGATCGGATTTTTCATCTTTAAATCCTGGTTTAAAAAAGGGGCCTCAAAAGACAATCTGACCATGACTGACCTGGGCATATCAAGCGATGAGAAGAGGTTCAGATTCAACAGGACAAAGGAAGGCAAGTCTATTCTTCTGGGCATTCTCCTGTTCGCATACGCCTGTGTATTGGAACATATCCTGGAGGCAATCTTTATTGTTGACTTCAGGTTTATCTTTCCCTTTGCCAGTAACTTTACTCCATACAGGTTCCTGATGTTCCTGGAATATTCCCCATTCCTGCTGATCGGGTTTATCCAGATGGGCATTCTCCTGCACGGACAGATGAGACAGCCGGAAAAGAATACACTTATGAGGACCTTTGCCAATGATTTGCTGTATAACCTTTCCGCAATGCTCGTTCCACTGTTCATATTACTGGCAATTCAATATATCCCCCTCTTCACCAGGGGATTTATCCCATTTGTAGGCCCAGGGGCAGCACTGGTAGGTTTTGTAATTAACCTCACACACATCATCATCGTACTCGTCATGGCAATATCGATATCAACTTGGTTCTACCGGCTGACCGGCAACATCTACACCGCTGCGATCTTAAATGCCCTGCTGGTGGCTTGGATGTTTACATCTTCGTCTGTAATCGCCCCTGTCCCTGTGAATATCTAAACATGGGGGGGGAAAAGGGTCAGACTCGAATGAAATTTCTAAACCGAAGGATTTTCCTCATCGTCTTCTTCGTACTCGTTCAGACGGTCTCTTCTCCGCTTCAGCAGTTTTGCTGACCCCACTACCGCGAGGAGAAGAGCTGTAAGAAAAAAGAGGATCTGATAGAAATAGGCATTTAGAAACAAAAGCCAGGAAACCTGTTGTTTCAAGTGGTTGTGCCACTGAGATTCCAGTTCGTGCGGAGAAATGAAAAGTCCATTTGAAATAGCGGTATTGAGATCCTGACCGCCTTCCAAATCATACAGAACCTGGAGCATTCTTCCGGTTCCGTATTCTCTGATTATGTACTCGACAATGCTCTTGCTTTCCTCATACGCGAGAAGAAGCGCGTTCTCGTCTCTGGGAAAGTAATGGCGTAAATCTTCTAGTGGAATATAGCGGTGTGTCAAGGCAGCTCTGTTGAGAATGAATCGGTCACTCTTCATAATTATTTCCCCCATTCCGTCGCTTGTCCATTGCGCGACGCCCTCGTCAAGCCACCGAGGCAGGGTGCCATCTTTAATGTGGTGATGGAGAATCAGGTGACACAGCTCATGCTTCAACGTTGTCCGCAGGGTAAAGGGCTGGATCATCCGGGAGTAATCGATGATGACAAGTTTTTTCTGTGGTATGGCCATGGCGACAAAAAGGTTGCTGCCAGTCATTTTTTCAAATTTGTCTCGATTTTTGATCAGAAGAACATTGGGCCTGTATCCCAGCTGCCATCCTAACATTTTTTCGAGTTCTCCTTTAACTTCGGGATAGATTGATAGCATTTCCCGAGCCGGAGCTTCAAGCGGCTTTGCGAAGTACACCATAACCCCTTGTATCTCGAGCATCTCAATGTTTTGTTCGGGAAAGCAACAGGGAAGGCATAAACAATGAAAAGCAAGGAGAATCAATGTGATAAAAAATGCCAAATATCTCATATATTATCCTTCTATGACTTATATGGAGACTACCAATTACTTCAAACTATCCTGTTCAGCAATAGAAATCGTTGTTTTAAAAGCTCTTCGGTGCGTAGTAGGATATTCTATCACGCATTGGGTGTGCCGCGTGGTTTGAGGGGCTATGGTTTGTCCATTATCGTCTTGACACGCAACGATATTTTTGACACGCTCGCCCCACTAAAAGGCATGTTGTTCAGGAGGAAGAGAGAGGGTATGTACCTGTTACATAATGGAGAGCAGAAAATGTTTGTCGAGCAGATCAGAAGGATGGTCGATGAGAAGGTTGCGCCGCGCGCGGCGGAGATTGATGAGAAAGAGGAATTTCCCTGGGACCTTAAGCAGATCTTCCAAGATATGGGGCTTTTGGGGCTGTCCGTTCCCGAGCAGTACGGCGGAACCGATCAGGGTCATATATATACTTGCCTTGCAGTGGAAGAAATAGCGCGTGCCTGCGTCAGTTCCTCCCTGATCGTGCAGGGACAGTCGCTGGGATGGGAGCCGATCCTCATCGGCGGTACCGAAGAGCAGAAGAAGAAGTATGGCCCCATGGTTGCCTCGGGTGAGGTAATTATCTCCTACTGTCTGACCGAGCCGGGGGCGGGATCCGATTCCGGCGCCATGTCAACCCGAGCGGTGAAGAAGGGAGACACCTATATCATCAATGGGGGCAAGTGCTTTATTACCAACGGCCCCGTGGCGAATCTCCTGACAGTCTTTGCCATGACCGATTCATCAAAGGGCGTGAAAGGGATCAGCGCCTTCGTGGTTTCCACCGACGCGCCCGGTTTTTCCGTGGCGAAGTGGGAGAAGAAGATGGGGATCAAAGGATCACCCACGGGCGAACTGATCTTTGAAGACGTGGAAGTGCCGGCGGAAAACCTCATCGGCGAAGAAGGGAAGGGGTTCATCTACGCCATGAAGACGCTCGATACCTCGCGGCCCGTCATTGCCGCGCAGGCCTGCGGGGTTGCCAAAGGTGCCCTGGAATTCGCCGTGAAATATGCAAAGGAACGGATACAGTTCGGCAGGCCGATCGCCAGTTTTCAGGGGATCAGCTGGATGCTGGCGGACATGGCGGCCGAGGTAGATGCGGCTCGAAGCCTCGTGTACCAGGCCGCCCAGTTAGTCGACGATAAAGATCCGAACAGGAGCTACCTGTCCGCGTCATCGAAACTGTTTGCCTCAAACGTGGCGATGAAGGTCACCACAGATGCCCTCCAGATCGCCGGCGGATATGGATACATGCGTGAATATCCCTTTGAGCGCATGATGAGAGACGCAAAGATTACCCAGATATATGAAGGGACAAACCAGATCATGAAGCTGGTAATATCGAGGGAACTGTTGAAATAGAGAATGGTTGCCGAAAAAGTAAGGTGTCTGTCGGAAAAGGGATGTGATCTCACCTTAAGTGGGTGACACCAAAACGCTCCATGAGGAAAGTTTCCCTACTTTATGAGCATGCTTGACGCGTCCAAGTTTAGATGAGTCATGCCGGAGATAATTTTTGACGGTCCCTTCAGGGGCTTTATGTGGATGTCTGTTCCCGAGGGCTGGAGCTGTAGCGCGATATCAAACAGATCCTCAACGTCCATAAGGCGAGACGGAATGCCATCCTGAGGAGTTTCTTCATCGCGATGGGTATGCACGCTGAACCACGCGTGAAATGATTGCTCCCCGGCAAGGATCTTCAAATCCGCGAGACATTCTCTCGTTGATTCGTTAAACTCAAGTCCGTCAACAATAACCATGTCAGGGTGAAATATGTCCTGCCCGGTAAGATCCGCCAGCCTTTCCCTGAGCCTCGGTACGCTGAAACCAGCGACCCTGAAGGTCATGATGAACCTGTGCGGCAGCAGAGATTCCCAGAGCTGGCTTGCCTCCTCAACGGCGTGGCGTTGCGCAAGATGGTGGAACAGTTCTTTGTACCATAATGTAATCTTATCAACAGGATCATTCATGCTTATATGAAGGACGTTTCTATTTCTCAGCATGGCGTTAATGGCAAGCTGAACCAGAAAGGCGGTCTTGCCTACGCCGGCCCGTGAAAGAACCGCGCCGAATTCACCATTTGAGATAATATCTATTTCATCTTCCTGGACCCCAAGGGGATGCTTGGTGGTGAGATCCTTTTTTAACATTATCATGTTCTTGTACCTTCCGCCTTGAACTGAATAGCGAGCACATTCCTCGCTGTTTGTGGGGGATCTTTAAATTCTGCCCCCGATTTCCTATATACCCTTCTTCTTTTTCGCTACCTGTTCAGCCAGCTCTTCCGAGATTGACTGGGGGACAAGTTTGTAGAGCGCGAATTCCATAGTGAACTGGGCCTTTCCCTGTGTTGCCGATCTCAGGACAGTCGAGAATCCGAACATCTCCGCCAGTGGCGCCTGCGCTTCAATCACACACATGGGTCCATCATCCTGTGCGCCGACAATCATTCCGCGGCGCTGGTTTAAGAGGCCCATGACGGGACCCTGGAATTCGGTCGGTGTTTCAACAACAATCTTCATGATGGGTTCATGGATGACCGCCTTGGCCTTGGCATAAGCCTCTCGAAATGCGCCGCGCGCTGCCGCCTGAAATGCCATCTCTGAAGAGTCCACGCTGTGTGATGCTCCATCGTTAATAACAACCCTTACCCCGGTTACCGGGAACTCCATTCGGGGTCCTTTTGCCATGCATGCGAGGAATCCCTTCTCGCATGCAGAGATGAACTGTGTGGGGATAGACCCTCCGGTAACCTTGTTGACGAACTCAAATTCAGCTTCCGTGACGGGCTCCATATATCCCGCGACCCGGCCGTATTGTCCCGACCCGCCGGTCTGTTTTTTATGCGTGTAGTTAAACTCCGCTTTTCTGGTAATGGTTTCGCGGTAGGCGACTCGAGGCTTGCCGGTTTCGACTTCGGCTCCATACTCACGCCGCATCCGCTCAACATAGATTTCCAAGTGCAGTTCGCCCATGCCTTCAATAATGGTTTCTTTTGTTTCATCATCGACGTAGGTCTTGAATGTGGGGTCTTCTTTGGTAAAACGGTTCAGGGCCTTGGACATATTTATCTGTGACTGGTTGTCTATCGGAGAAATGGACAGAGAAATTACCGGGTCGGCGACAAACATGGAACTCATGGTCAGCGTGGTTCCAGGAGACGCAAATGTGTCACCCGACGCGCAGTCAATGCCGAAAAGTGCCCCGATATACCCTGCGGAAATGGCCTCCATATCCTCCATTTGATCGGCATGCATGCGAACAACGCGTCCAACCTTGACCTTTTTCCCTGTGCGGGTATTGACTATTGTGGACCCTTTTTTAATGGAGCCCTGGTATACCCGGATGTAGGTAAGTTGGCCATAGGAACCATCTTCCAGTTTGAATGCAAGAGCCACTGATGGGTCCTCCGGGTTGGATGAGAGTATGACAGGTTTCTCAGCATTGTCCATGTCAAGGGCTTCATTTTTCATATCAGAGGGACATGGAAGCAGTTGAGTCACGGCGTCGAGCAGGGGCTGAACACCTTTGTCCTTGTAAGCCGACCCCATGAGAACTGGTGTTATCTCTCGCGTAAGCGTTCCCTTGCGCAGCGCGCTTATAAGAAGTTCTTCCGAAATCTCCCGTTCTTCGAGGATGGCTTCAGTGAGTTCATCTGAGAACATCGAGGCGGCGTCGATCAGTTCTTCCCTCTTAGCGACGGCCTCCTGTGTGAGAGCGCTCGGGATCTCCTCGATGCGAACATCCTCTCCATTCTCACCGTCGAAATAGACCGCTTTCATTGAAACCAGGTCTATAACTCCCTGAAAGTTGTATTCGAGCCCGATGGGTATCTGCATGGCAACCGCGTTGTGTCCCAGTTTTGACCTGAGCTGGTCGATGACATGGGAAGGATTTGCACCGCTGCGATCGCACTTGTTCACAAAGGCGATGCAGGGGACCTTGTATCGCTTCATCTGTTGATCAACTGTAATCGATTGTGACTGCACACCACCCACTGAGCACAGAACAAGGACAGCTCCATCGAGTACCCTGAGGGAACGTTCAACCTCTACCGTGAAATCGACATGGCCGGGAGTATCGATTATGTTGATCTCATGCCCTTGCCATTCACAGAATGTTGCCGCCGAGGCTATTGTGATGCCGCGCTCCTTCTCTAGCTCCATGGAGTCCATGGTAGCTCCGACGCCGTCCTTCCCCTTTACGTCATGAATTGCGTGAATGCGTTTTGTATAAAAGAGGATTCTTTCTGTCAACGTTGTTTTGCCCGAGTCAATGTGAGCACTGATACCTATATTTCTTACTTTTCTAACGTCCATTCCTGCTTTCCCTGTGTATAGTAACAATTATAAAGCTGTCCCCAGCAAATAACCCCCCTGACAGCGCTTTGCCATATGGGGGGCCAGTAATCATCTTCTGATGCGAAGTTGCCGAACGTAGTATATTTAATGACACCTGTCAAGGATTATTTTGAATATTGCCAGAAGCTGTGATATTAGAGTCCCCCGAAGGAAGAAACGATTATGATAGGTTTTTTTGACTCAGGCTTCGGTGGATTGACGGTACTGAAAAGTGTTGTTCGGGAACTGCCGGAATATAATTATCTGTATCTTGGTGATAATGCGAGGGCCCCCTACGGGGGACGCTCACAGGAAACGGTGTATGAGTACACCATCCAGGCCGCGAATTTTCTCTTCAAGAAGGGGTGCCGCCTGGTCATCATTGCCTGTAATACTGTGTCTTCCGGGGCACTGAGAAGGATCCAGCAGGAATTTCTGCCGGTCGCATATCCCGACAGGAAGGTGATTGGTGTGATCAGACCGTCGGCCGAAGAGCTGGTGGACAGGGGGTGCCGGAAGATAGGCATCCTTGCCACAGAAGGGGTTGTCAAGTCGAAGATCTACACGGAAGAGTTTGAAAAGCTTGATCCCTCAGCCAGAATATTCTATCAGGCCTGTCCACTCCTGGTACCAATAGTAGAAGCTGGGAAACAGGATGAAGAACATTCTGATGTAGTTGTATCCGAATATCTGGACAGTCTGTTTGCTCAGGAGGTCGAGATAGATACGATACTCCTTTCATGCACCCATTATCCGATACTCTATGAAGCATTCAGACGACACACCCCTCCCCATGTGAAAATCCTTACCCAGGGACCGATCATTGCAGACAAACTGAGGGATTATCTGGCCAGACACCCGGAGACAGAAGAGAGGCTCTCCAGAGAAGGCACCCGGACGTTTTTTTCCACCGATTTTTCGGAAAGATTCAATCGGCTTGCCAGCATATTTTACGGGGAGCGCGTACAGGCAATGCCGGCAACCCTTGATTTTTCCGATTGATATTGCCAGCAGACAAAATATTGTAAAACATAAGAGACGCCGGCCAGCTGGGCGGCGTCTCTTATTAACATCCATTCCCGTTCTATGCCTTCTTTGGGGGTTTTGACATCAAAGTAATTGCCGCGCCCAGCAGGCATACAACACCGGCAACAATAAATGGAGTTACCCATATTGAAGGATCACCGCTTCCCTTGGCGGCATCCTTGAAGTATCCGGCAATCTGGGGGCCGATGACACCGGCGATACCATAGGCCAGCAATATGTATCCGTAGTTCAACCCCACGTTTTTGTTGCCGAAATAGTCTGCCGTTACGGCAGGGAAGAGGGCGAAGTTTCCGCCGAAATTAAAGCCGATGATACAGGAGCCGATAATCAGCGTAACAACTGTACCTCCCATTTTGTAAAAGAGGAGCATAATGATTCCCTGTAAGAGACACATGAGAAAAATAGACACTTTACGCCCGATTTTGTCAGAAGCAATTCCCCATATGATACGGCCGAGACCGTTGAAGATCGCGTACAGGGCCATGGCTGTGCCGGCCGCGGCAGAGGCGGCGGCAGCGGTCATTCCGGCGGCTTTCAATGAATCAATGCCGAACAGTTTGATGCAGTAGATGACCATCAGGCCGGCGATGGCTGAAAAAAGGAACGTAACCCATGTCATGTAAAACTGAGGGGTTTTAACCATTTCACCCGGTGTAAAGTCGGTCATTCCCAAAGCCGAGATGCCTTGGTTTGAGGTTGACGGCTCAGGGGGAGTCCATCCCTCCGGCACATAACCCTCCGGCGGGTCAATCATCACAACACTGCCTATAACGACAAATATGAGAAAAATTATTCCGTAGAGCAGAAATACACTCTGAACACCTCCGAGACCGAAGAAGTTCAGGTTGTCTATCAGGCCGAACCAGGAACCGGCTGCTTTGACCCATATTGTAGCGCCGAAACCGAAGCCGGCGACGGCCAGTCCAGTGACCAGCCCTTTTTTGTCTGGAAACCACTTCACCCCAACGGCAATGGGAATGACATAGGCAAGTCCGATACCGGTGCCGCCTACGATCCCGATGAAAATCAACTGGGTAAGAAATGAAGATCCGAACAGGCCGCCCAGGATGTACCCGGCGCCAAGGACGATTCCACCGATGGATGCCAGCTTTCTCGGACCCATTATTCCAATCAGTTTTCCGGAAATAACCACTGTAACCGCGAATACCAGAAGGCCAATGGAAAAGATCCATGCCGCCTGAGTAGCGCTGAACCCATACGTCCCGCCCTGAGCAAGGGGCAGGGTCAGCTTGGGTGTAAAGACCGACCACGCGTAAATAGCGCCGAGACACAACTGGATTAATACAGCGCCGATAACAACATACCACCGGTTCATTACTTTCTCTTGTGTCATTTGTTCTGCTTCCTCCTTCTTAAAACTTATAAAATTTATACTGCTTAAAATTATGGCTCACTTGCAAAATGCCACCTAAATAACCTTAAATTATACCAAACATCAAGTAAAAAATTCCGGGATTTTAATTATCAAATTGATGTTTGATGCCTGAGTGGTTGCGCTACACGTTATTCTCCATTATAATCCCGATCCCGGCATGTCGTAATTATGGAGCTTTTCACGAATCCATCAACGTTGATATCTATAAAATTCGGACAGTCAGGAGCCACTTTTTTATGAAACTTTTGCTGCCATGCTGCAAGACAAAACTAATCTGTACGATAGGCCCGTCGTCGCATTCCGAAAAGGTCCTCAGGAATATGTTGGAAAGCGGTATGAGTATCGCCCGTCTTAATTTTTCCCATGGAACATTCGAAGACCACAAAAAAGATATACAGCTTATCCGCTCAACCGCAGCGGGTGTTAACCGGATAGTGCCTATTCTCGTTGATCTCCCGGGACCGAAAATACGGGTGGGCATCCTTAAAAATGAACCTATGCTCCTCGAAAAGGGGAGCTTAGTAACACTTACAACAGAGCAGGTTCACAACACAGGCAATCGTATACCGGTGACCTACAGCAGGCTTACCGAAAGTGTTCATCCGAAAAGCGTAATCTATCTCAACGATGGATTTATCGAACTCGAGGTCATCGAGGTCAAGGGGACGGAAGTTGCCTGCAGGGTCGTTTCGGGAGGCCAGCTGCTTTCAGGAAAGGGGCTGAATCTTCCAGGCGCGCGCCTCTTTGAGGACTCTCCTACAGAAAGAGATTTTGAACTGATGGGATTTGCCCTCAATGAGGGGATAGGCGCCTTTGGCGTCTCTTTTATTGAGTCGGCGGAGGCGATCCTGCGGACAAGGGAGTTCGCCCGGAAGAAAAGCAAAGAGATATATATAGTGGCCAAGATTGAGAGGGCTGGCGCTGTGGACAATATCGATGATATCCTGAAGGCGGCTGATGCCCTGATGATTGCGAGAGGAGACCTCGGGGTCGAAGTGCCCATTGAAGAGGTCCCGGCGCTGCAGAAAGAGCTGATAAGAAAGGCAAACATTGCCTGCCGTCCTGTCATCACGGCAACACAGATGCTGGAATCGATGGTGGAAAATACAAGGCCTACACGGGCCGAGACCACCGATGTGGCCAATGCTATTCTTGACGGTACAGATGCTGTCATGCTTTCCGAAGAGACTGCGATAGGAAAGTATCCTGTCGAGACGGTTTCAATGATGGCGCGTATTGCCGCTGTCACGGAAAACAGGCGAAGGACCATCAGGTCTTCAGCCTTTATCCGGAATCTCCTGCATGAAGACTTCCGCAGAGGACAAATTACCGTACCCGATATGATATCTCTCAACGTCTCTGAAACAGCAATGGCGCTGGATGCGAAGTTCATAATAACCCCGACAGAAACAGGGACAACTGCACGACGTATCGCCCGGTTCAAACCAGAAGGCTGGATCATAGCCTCCAACCCCCAAAAGAGTATATGTGAATTTCTCTTCTTTTCCTATGGAGTTTATCCCACCGTTATGGAGACGGCTCACACCGGGTGGCTTGACACCATCCTCGGCAAACTGAAAGAGGGAAGATTTATCCAGAAAGGCGAATATGTAATCATGACGGAGGGCAGATTTTCAAAAGGCGAGGGAAGCACCGATTCTCTGTCTATCATCACCGTCTAATGCCGCTCTTCTCGTGTGGGCGGATTTGCGGTGGGTTGTTTCCAAGAGGAGCGCGTCCAGATTACAGATCGCCCTGTTTTTTGAGGGCTTTTGCCCCCTTTTTTCGCTGTTTTGCCAGGGTTTTGGCCAGTTTTTTCCCCTGTTTGGCCTTTTCTTCCTGAGATATATCCTGACCTGCGTCTGTTGGCCGCTCTTTCACTCCGGTTGGGGAGCCTTTGATATACTCCCTGCCAGGGCTATGCATTGTTTCTTCAGATTGGGACAGGCCTTGCTTTTTTAGCCGGGCCTTTTCCATAAGGTGCTTGGCCAGGCTTTTTCCAAACTGTCCTATGAAACCCGCCAGCAACACGATAAGCACCCATTTTGCAATCTTGAGATAATCGAATTCAGTCATTTGTCCGCGTTTTGTCCAGAAAAAGGTCTATTATCAGTTGCGCGATTCCTTCCGCGTCGTCGATATTGAGACAGGGAACATCAATATTCATATCTTCATCGCCGGCAACGGCAATCAGGTTGTCTTCTTTTGAACAGAGCATCTCCCGTTTCAGGACGGAGCGGAAGACCTCTATCTTTGGGTATGCGTTCCCCTTGAATCCCTCCGTAAGGACAATATCGACGCCATGGATGTACCGGTCTCTCAACTCCTCGATATAGAGGTCTCTTTCAGGATTTTCAATGACGGCAATCTGTTCAGGGGATGACATAACGGTCATTCGCGCACCCGCCTTCCTGTGGCGCCAGCTGTCCTTTCCCTCCCGGTCGATGTCAAAGCCATGGCGAGAATGTTTGATTGTTGCCACACGCCAGCCCTTCCGTATCAGTTCCGGTATTATTTTTTCGATTAGGGTGGTTTTTCCGGACCCCGATTTGCCCACAAAAGATACTACAGGGATCATGTTTCCTCCGGACGTTTTGCGCATTTGATTCTCCTGTCTATAAACCGAAGGAAGGGGCGCATGTTTGGCGTGCCGCCACCCTCCGATATAATCTGCATGATCTTGCGGGGATACAGTATCGCGGAGCCGCCGAGATGTGTTACCGGTGTCCCCGCGAATGCCTCACCGAACATGGGTGTGGAGGGTCCCATTATTGTTACGTGCCTTGGATTCCCGAGCCCGTTGAGAACTCCCTCAATGGTGTTATTCAGGATCGAAGTGGCGGTAATAATTGCTACGTTGCATTTTTCGAGAATGCTGTCTATCTCTTTCCTGCCCGGGATTTCCATGCGATTTGGATCTTTTTCTATGATGTGGAGATTTGCCCCCGTTTTCTTTATTCGCCCCACAAGAGGACCAAAATATCCCACCATGGCCACCCCATCCGCGGGGGACAGATTCATCAGAGCTATGGAATCCTTTTCCGGTTCTTCGGCAATATCAGTGCAGATCAACGCGTTTGCTGTGGCCAGACCCAGCGCCTTTTCCAGGGGGTTTCTGCCATTGACGAGAAGGTCTAAAAGTTCTGAAGCCGCAGATCCTGCCAATGTTCCTGCTTTGTTGAAGGTTCCACATCCGGGTGGCAGCTCGTTCCTCAGCAGAGCGGACAGACCCGGTCTGTCCCCCTCCAGCAGCACGCCGACATAACCAAGCCCAATTCTTACATCTTCAATGTGAAGGTTTAGACTGCGGCCTGACAGGTGTTTATGGATGTGCCGGGATATGTCACCCATCTTTATCATTTTGTTGCTCTTCCGGTAGAGACCATTTGGATAAAATCAGGGTTTTCAGACCTTGCCGACAATACGTGCCGGGCAAAAAATCTAGTAGTATCATATTATAGTGTCAGATCATCCGCAATCATTAAAAATAATGCACTTGTAAAAAGGTCAAGATTGGACTGCAGAGTAAAAAGCGGCCAAATGGAAACGCGCCAACACCAAGCGGAACACTTCTCTACAAGAAATAGTTTTATTATGTTGCATCCCTTCGGGAGGCCTCCGGACAAGGTGCGCAAATCCTTAGGAGAGAGAGATACTTACGATACTTCGCAGTAACGAAAAATGCAGCAGAATGTAGTCCCGATGAGTCGGAATTTAAAAGGTCGTCAAAAATAAAAAAGGGAATAACCCCAAAAAGAGCTATTCCCTTTTAATATCCGGTATTATCTTCTTGCTTTGTTATTCTACAGGATATCCTGCCTTTACCCATGCCTTCCAGCCACCAGCCATACTTTTGACATTTGTGTACCCCATCTGTCCTAATGTGTAGGTGCTGAGACATGAACGACCCCCTGACTTGCAATAACAGATTATATAACTGGCTTTATTGGGGATTTTCTTTGTCACTTCGAATTCCAAGAGACCGCGCGTAATGTTTATTGCCTTTGGAAGATGACCAGCCTTGAACTCTTTGGCCGTTCTAACGTCAAGAACAACCGCTACCTTACCCGCATCTATGTCGGCCTTGGCATCAGCAACCGATATTTCCGTTACCGTTTTTTTTGCTTCCTTTATAAAATCCGCGGAAGTCATATCCGCCAGACAGGCAGCGGATAACGAAAGGGTGAAAAGCAAAATAAAGAAAATAGTCAAACTCTTTTTAACAAGCATCTGTTTACGCATAATGATTCAACCTCCGAAAATTTTTATACTCAGTACCAAGTACGGGCTTTCCTTGCTAACATATTTTTTGAAGAAAAGTCAATCATATTTTCTGATGGGATTTTTTTAAAATAGAGACCGAAAAAGACGGACTGTCTAATATAACCATTGATAAGATTTAGTAATTTTGTTACGTTACTTAAAAAGATAAGGGTTTAATACCGCTGATTTACTGTCTTGCTTCTTGACTCCATTCTCTAATCTGTAGTAGAAAAATTCTTCTTTTCATTTTGGGATTACTGACATGCTGAAGAAGCTAAATAAACTGTTTTCCTCTATACGTCTCACCATTTTCTTGTTTCTGTCTCTTGCAGTTACTTCTATCATGGGTACGATAATCCAGCAGGGTCTGCCCGTGGAGAGGTACAAAGCTTTATACAGCCCGAATCTTTACTCTGCTTTAAAGTTTTTCAATGTATTCGACATGTACCACTCCTCGTGGTTTACAGCTCTCCTGATCCTGTTATCAATAAATATCATTGTCTGTACGTCCAAACAAATTCCCCGCACTATTAAACTGATTTCTACGAAAAAAAAAGAGATTGCCGACACGGTTTTCAGATCATTGCAGATTCGGAAAACCTTTCAGAGTAAAAAAGAGCTGCCCGAGATTGAACGGCAATCAGAGATACTCATACAATCACTCGTTGGAAATCCTGTAAAGAGGGTCAAGGATGGTACAAGTTACTTCTTTTCGGAAACAGGGAAGTATTCAAGGTTGGGGATGATCCTTGTCCATATCAGCATTCTTCTGATACTGGCGGGGGGGGTGATAGGAACCATGCTGGGGTTTAACGGCCAGATGAATATCGTTGAAGGCAATAAATCTAATACGGTAATACTGTTCGGAGAAAAGGGACCGGAGAAGCTAAGTTTTGAGGTCAGATGTGATGATTTTGACGTCGAGTTTTATGAAACGGGTATGCCTAAAGAATACAAGACTGATTTAACGATAATAGATGATGGGGAAAAAGTTGTCTCCGGAGTAATGAGAGTGAATCATCCCTTTGTTTACAGGGGGCTGAAGTTTTGCCAGGCAACATATGGCGTTGCCGGGGAAACAGATTTCTTGATTGGAGCGAGAAACAATCAAACGGGGAAAAAAACTGTATTAAAGTTGAATGTCATGAAGAAGACTGCTCTGCCGGAAAGCAATAATTCTTTTGCAATAGCCAGATTTGTACAGAACCAAAACAGCATGGGCCCCTCGGTACTGGGAGTTTTCCTCGAACCGGGAAAGGCACACGATATATTCTGGATATTTCAAAATGGACGCAACACCAATCAACAGCAAAAGGGTGGCTTTACCTTTACACTGGAAGACTTCAATACCCTTTATTACACGGGTATTCAGGTCAGCAAAGATCCGGGGGTCCCTCTTGTGTGGATAGGGTTTTGTCTTATTTTGATAGGTTTTGTGTTGAGTCTGTTTTTTACCCACAAAAGAATATGGTTGAGGATTTCAGGTTCACAGGAGAAATATGAAATTTCTATTGCTGCTGGTGTCAGCAAGAATAGAAAAACATTTGAGGATAAACTGGAAGGGCTAATCAGGGAAATTACGGTAGAGTAAAATAAAATGAACGATACCTTTCTTATCAGTATAGTAACATTCGCCTATTTTTTTGCCGCCTTTGTTTTTCTTGTCTCCATCGTACTTCATAAGAAACCTGTGGATAAATGCGCCTTGATAATTACCGTTGCCGGATTAACGCTCCAAACGTCGGCGATAATTATGCGCTGGATTCATTCGTACCAGTTGGGCATTGGACACGCGCCCCTCTCAAATTTCTATGAGTCCCTGGTATTTTTTTCATGGTCCATTGTTTTTGTTTATTTGATAATGAGAAAACGTTACCGGAACAGTCTCTTTGGTATGCTCGCTGCTTTTTTCGCGTTTTTAATATTAGCGTATGCCTCCCTGTCCGGCAGTGTCAACTGCGCGATTCAGCCGCTTATCCCCGCCCTGCAAAGCAACTGGCTGATAAGTCATGTTATCAGCTGCTTTCTCGCCTATGCCTGTTTTGTCATCGCGTTTGGAACGAGCCTTTTGTACCTGCTGAAGATCAAGATAAAGGTAGCCGTGCTTCCCGATGCGTCTTTTTTAGACGAAGTAACCTATAAGATGATATCAATAGGTTTTGTATTATTGACTGTGGGTATTATTACTGGGGCCGCGTGGGCTGACCGGGCGTGGGGAAGGTACTGGGGGTGGGATCCAAAGGAAACATGGTCGTTGATTACATGGCTGATCTACGGCGCGTTTCTCCATACCCATCTTGCGAGGGGGTGGAGAGGCGTTCGGATGTCTCTGGTGTCAATAATCGGTTTTATTGCCGTTATTTTTACCTATCTCGGAGTTAATTATGTCCTTTCCGGTCTTCACAGCTATTTTTGATATGATTCTGGGGGAAAAGTATTTTCGCCCAGCAATGTTTTTTGATATTTAATATTGATTTTATTGACATAGATCATTGCGCAGAGAGTATAATTATAGTATGGCTGGCGGAGGATGGAAATTGGATCAGAACTGGGGTGTGTCGTGCGTAAGAAGTGTATAAAATTATTTGTAATATTCTTTGCCGTTTTTGCCTTTATCTTATCTAATTCAGCCACGTTTGCCGGTGCTGAAGAAAGCGGTTGTGTGTCGTGCCATACAAGCATGAAAAACCTGCTTACAATTACCAGGGATATTGCGGCATCAAGACCGGAAGTCGAAGAGCCTGCCGAATCAAAAGGCGAGGGGTGAGGCGGAGCTGTGGCTCCGTTGGAGCCATACGAGAAGGTTTTGGTAGACACAGATTTTCTGGATGAAGATGAAGATGTGCACGGGCAGGTGTCCTGCGAAAAATGCCATGGTGGTAATCCCGAGAGTAACGATTATATGACAGCTCATGAAGGGATGCTAAAGGATCCCACTTATCCCGATCCCTCAAAAACGTGTGGTGAGTGCCATGCAATGGATGATGAAGGTGGTCATCCGGAAATAACGGGGAAAAATAAAACAAATCTTCACGTAACCCTTGCTCCCTTCAAAAATAAAATATATCTCAGAGCAAGCTCGGATCCCTGTGTACGCGACAAGATTGACAGCGCAATGGGGACACATTGTTCCGCGTGCCACAGCAGTTGCGGTCAGTGTCACGTCAGCCGTCCCGCCTCCGTTGAGGGTGGATTCATAGAGGGACACCTTTTCCAGAAGACACCTCCCGTCGACACAAACTGTACCTCATGTCACGGAAGCAGGGTTGGAAAAGAATTCCATGGAGAAAATGAGGGAATACCTGCTGATGTTCATCACAGTAAACATGGTCTGTCATGTAAGGAATGTCATTCCGGCGATGAAATGCATGGAAGTGGTATGGGTACGGAACCTTTCGACAGGTATGAGGTTGCAAACAGGGCGAGCTGTGAAGACTGTCATAAGATGGCAGGCTCTGAAAAGGGGGAAGATGATAAACAGGCTAAAGATCTTGTGCATCCGGACCATGCCATTCATCAGGGCAAGGTAAGCTGCCAAGTTTGTCATTCCGTGCCATACAAAAACTGTTACAGCTGTCATGTCGGCAAAGACCAATCAAGTGTGCCTTATTTTGAAACAGAGCCTTCAAAGATGGATTTCAAGATAGGTCTTAATCCTAAAACTACTGAAGATAGACCTGAAAAATATGTGACGGTTCGCCACGTACCGATAAGCCCGGGTCTGTTTGATTTTTATGCCAAAGATGCCTTAACCAATATGGACAAAGCTCCGACCTGGAAATTTGCCACGCCGCATAATGTTCAGCTTAAAACCCCGCAAAATGAAACCTGTCTTGCGTGTCATGGAAATAATAAACTCTTCCTGACAAAGAAAGATCTTGAGTCATGGGAAGTCAAAGCAAACAAAGATGTTGTCGTACCTCTTAAACCCGCTCCGTCTGTGAGGCATAACTGGTTGGAACAGCCTGAACTTCACCTGCAAAAGATGGACTGTCTGACATGCCACAATCCTTCGCTACAATCTCCAATAAGAGATTGTCAGCAGTGTCATTCAGAAGACAGTGTACTTTTGACGACAGCCGAAGGTACGCCTGAATATTCACTAACAAACTGGGGTTTTACAAATAAAGAGATTATAGAAAAGGGTAATTATGTTGTGGGAAGCAACAGAATACCGGCCCTTGATGTTTTCGGAATCCTGCTGATACTTTTAACTTTTGCGGGATGTGCTATACACGGCACACTGAGATTCATAAGCAGAAGGAGAAAATGGTAAAATGTCTGAGAGACTTTATTTACATCCGATCACCGAACGTGCATGGCACTGGATACATGCCATACTGGTTATATTGTTAATATTGTCAGGAGTTCAGATACACTGGCCGGGCAGTGTTAATTTCTTCGGGAGTTTTTCAAATGCCATATCTTTACATAACTGGGCAGGGATATTGCTGGTCTGTGATTTTTTCCTGTGGCTATTGTACAATCTGATCTCCAGGCGTGTGTCACATTATATAATAAGGGGAAAAGATATACATCCGGGGATGATTGTGCAGGCAAAATTCTATGCCTATGATATCTTCAAAAACAGACCACATCCCTACGCTCAATCTGAGGACAACAAATTCAACCCACTGCAAAAAGCAACTTATTTCAGCTTTATGTTTTTCATGATGCCTATTCTGCTGATAAGCGGTATCCTCTATCTCTACCCATCTTATTTTTCGTCCTTTATTCTTTTTATCGGTGGGCTGAAAGTTGTGGCCGTCTTTCATTACATTATGGCCGTCATTTTTGCCGCTTTCTTTGTTGCGCATCTCTACCTTGCCACTACCGGCCATACAGTCTTTGCCGATTTTATCGCCATGGTAACCGGATATGCCGAAAAGGAAAATCATTAAACCACCATTCCTTGATCAACTTCTTTCAAAAATTCTTATAGAATAATCTTGACATTTCGGTTCGTGATTGCTAGGAGCTAGCTGATTTATTGATATCGGTCATTGATATCGGTCATTGATATTGATTATTAGTGATTGTCAAATTCTCCGATCTGCTTTTTCTAAAGAACGTATTCCATGAAGAGTGGACAATGGGTATGACTGGAAACGGTAATGCCTCCCATGTTTGGAAAGGGGACAAGTAACTGATTGTATTCTTATCAAAACTTTAAGGAAGGAGTGCTTGTTATGGATGTCAGCAGAAGAGGTTTCTTGAAGATTTCCGGTACTGCGCTGGTGGCGAGCGGAATAGGCATTAATCTGAAGCCTGTGGTAGCTCACGCGCAGCCGTTAAAGATTAAATACGCTAAAGAGACCACCACGATCTGCCCTTACTGTGCCGTTGGATGCGGGATCATCGTGTCCTCCAGAAACGGGAAGGTTATCAACACTGAGGGAGACCCGGATCACCCTGTAAACCAAGGATCTCTCTGTAGTAAGGGAGGGTCCATCTATCAGCTTTCGGTAAACAAGAATCGTCTTGACAAGCCGCTCTACCGGGCGCCCTATTCCGACAAGTGGGAGGAAAAATCCTGGGAGTGGATGATTGACAAGATCGCCAGGAACGTCAAGAAGAGCAGAGACGCAAGTTTTACCTTTAAGAACGCAAAGGGCCAGGTGGTGAACAGGACCGATGGAATAGCTTCCATCGGCAGCGCCGCCATGGACAACGAAGAGTGCTTCATCTATCAAAAATTCTTGAGGGGGTTGGGCCTGGTATATATTGAACATCAGGCCCGTATCTGACACTCCGCCACTGTTGCGGCTCTGGCAGAGTCGTTCGGACGCGGTGCAATGACCAATCACTGGATCGATATTCAGTACAGTGATTGTGTGTTAATCATGGGAAGTAACGCGGCTTCCAATCACCCCATTTCATTCAAGTATGTGACCAAGGCCATGGAGGACGGCGCGAAGCTGATCAATGTGGATCCACGATTCACGCAGACCTCTTCAAAGGCCGACATCTATGCCTCCCTAAGATCGGGAAGCGACATAGCCTTTCTGGGCGGTATGATCAAATATATCCTGGACAACAATATGATCCAGGAAAAATATGTAAAACACTATACCAACGCCCCATTTCTGGTAAATCCCGACTTCAAACTCCCCGGAGACAATGATGGTGTATTCTCCGGCCTGAAAGATGCCAAGTACGACAAGTCTTCTTGGTCCTTCCAGACCGACATGAACGGAGTCGCCAGAAAGGATATGACCCTTCAAAATCCCAACTGCGTCTATCAGCTTCTGAAGAGGCATTATTCTAGGTATAATCTGGATATCGTCTCCAGGATTACCGGTACACCGAAAGAGAAACTTCTGGAGGTCTACAAAGAGTATGCTAAAACCGGCAAGGTAGGGAAAGCCGGAACCATCATGTATGCCATGGGATGGACCCAGCATACGGTCGGTGTTCAGAATATCAGGACGATGAGTATCATTCAGCTCCTCTTGGGAAATATGGGTGTGGCAGGCGGCGGTGTCAATGCCCTCAGGGGCGAGTCCAACGTCCAGGGCTCCACCGATCAATGTCTCCTGTTCCATATCCTCCCCGGATACCTGAAAACCCCTGTGGCGTCCCTGCCGACTCTGGCCGCGTATAACGCCAATAATACGCCCGCAACAAACGAGCCCAATAGCCTGAACTGGTGGAGTAACTACCCGAAGTATGTGGCAAGTCTTCTGCGGGCCCACTACGGAACGGGCGTTTCTCTGGATGACGCCTATTCGTATCTGCCGAAGCTGGATGACGGGAAGAACTACTCGTGGCTGAGCCTCTTCGATGCGATGTACAAGGAAAGGTTCACGGGCTTCTTCGCGTGGGGGCAGAACCCCGCGTGCAGCGGCGCCAGCTCCAACAAGACCCGGCAGGCCTTGGGCAAGCTGGACTGGATGGTCAATGTAAATATCTTCGACAGCGAGACAGGATCCTTCTGGAAGGGACCCGATATGGATCCGAAGAAGATAAAGACGGAGGTCTTCATGCTTCCCTGCTCTGCTTCGATTGAGAAGGAGGGGAGTATCACAAACAGTGGCCGCTGGATGCAGTGGAGGTACAAGGCGGTCGATTCTCCCGGGATGGCCATGCCTGACGGCGAGATCATCTCGGAACTCTTCTACAAGATCAAGGAATTGTATGAAGAGGAAGGCGGTCCGCTGAAAGAGGCCGTAACACAGATGACCTGGGATTATGGACCCAAGGATATCGACGGCAGGGTCAGGCACCTTGACACCCATTATATCGCCAAGGAGATAAACGGCTACTTCCTCGAGGATAAGGAGATCAAGGGTACGCTGTACAAGAAGGGTACCCTGGTCCCCAGTTTTGCCTTTCTTCAGGATGACGGTTCGACCTCTTCGGGAAACTGGCTCTACTGCAATTCCTATACGGAGAAGGGGAACATGGCGGCCCGCCGGAGCAAGAAGGATGAATCCGGTATCGGCCTCTATCCCGAATGGTCATGGTGCTGGCCGGTCAACCGGAGGATCATATACAACGGCGCTTCCGTTGATCCGGAGACGGGAAGACCTTGGGACATAGAGCATCCCGTTATTATGTGGAACGGTTCCACGTGGGTCGGCGATGTTCCGGACGGCGTTGCCGCACCGGGCGCTGGAAGGCCTCCCTTTATCATGAAGCCCGATGGCGTCGGTTCGATCTTCGGGCCCGGGCTGGCGGACGGTCCATTCCCGGAGCACTATGAGCCCTTGGAATGCCCCATTGAAAGCAACCTCATGTCACCGCAGTTCGTCAATCCGACGATCAAGAGATGGGACAAAGATGGAACGGGGACAGATGTGGACGCGAGGGCAACCTGCGATCCGCGGTATCCTATTGTCTGCTCAACCTATCGGGTGAGCGAGCACTGGCAGACCGGCCTTATGACGAGGTGGTGTCCATGGCTCGCGGAGATGCAGCCCTCCATGTTCGTGGAGATGGGTGTCGAGCTTGCCAAGAATAAGGGGATCAAAAACGGCGAGATAGTCACCGTGAAATCGGTCAGGGGACAGGTCGATGCCGTGGCGATCGTGACAGAAAGATGGAAACCCTTCAATATCGATGGCAATGAGATTCATGAGGTCGGGATTCCATGGCACTACGGATGGATTACCACAAAGATGAGGGAATACGTGCATGGTGACAAGAAGCCTGAGGTCTTCACCTTTGGTGATTCCGCCAACATCGTGACTCCATTTATCGGAGACGCCAATACCATGATTCCGGAGAGCAAGGCCTTCATGGTAAATGTCGAAAGGAAGGAGGTGTAATCCATGTCTGAAAAAATCAAACTGTGTGATCTTTCAAAGTGTACCGGTTGCAGGGGATGTCAGTTGGCATGCAAGCAGTGGAACCAGTTACCGGCGAAGCAGACTGTCAACACCGGAACCTACCAGAATCCTCCTGATCTCCAGCCGAACACCTGGAATATCATAAGGTTTCAAGAAATATCTAATAATGGCAGGGTTGCCTGGCTGTTCAGGCACGACGCATGCATGCACTGCACCGACGCGGCTTGTGTGAAGGTCTGCCCGAGCGGCGCCCTTTATCATACGAAATATGGCACGGTCGCCCTTGACAACAGCAAGTGTATCGGATGCAAGGAATGCGTCTTTGCATGTCCTTTCGAGGTGCCCAAATATGATCCTGAGACCGACAAAATCCTCAAGTGTGATATGTGCTTTTCACGGATCGACAACGCGATGGAACCGGCCTGTGTCAAGGCCTGTCCCACCGGCGCCCTGAGTTTCGGCGATAAGGATGAGATGCTGAAAGTGGCATACGCAAGGGCCAAGGAACTGGGCGGCGACGCCTCCGTGTATGGAGACAAATTTGTGGACGGAACCCACATGGTATACGTCCTTCCGGAAAAAGCAGGCATATATGACAGACTTCCGGAAAAACCGAGAGTTCCACTCTCAGTTATCGCCTGGAAAGACTGGCTTAAACCGCTCAGCCTGCTTGCGGCGGGTGGTGTAATTGCGGGATCCTTCTTACACTACATTACCCACGGTCCAAAGGACACAAGCGGTGATGGAGATCATGCAAGCAAGGAAGGAGGCGAATAAAATGAAAAAAGGAATGATAAAAGTGTCCGATGGGTTTGAGAGAATAGTACACTGGTCCATGGCCATTTCCTGCCTGATCCTTATGATTTCGGGACTGGGAATGATGTTCCATTCGTTCAATTTTCTTGGGATTCTTGTCGGTGGATTGAAAAATTTGAAACTGATCCACAACTTTACCGGGATTGTGTTCATCCCGTCGCTCCTCTTCGCCATATTGATATGGTGGAAGGAGGCCGGTGTCCTTGATCTGCCTGACGATTTTGAGTGGATCAAATGTGCTGGTGGTTACCTCTGGCATGTGGAAAATCCCCCTGAAACAGGAAAATACAATGTTGGTCAGAAGGCATTTTTTCTTGCTATTGCCGGTTTTGGAATTATCATGATTATCACCGGGTTGGTCATGTGGTTCCCGCTGGGTCTTCCGGTGGAACTGGTACGGTGGATGTATCCCCTGCATGCCCTCGGGTTCTTTGTTATATTCCCATTCTTTTTTATCCATTTGTATCTGGGTACAGTTGGTGTTCCAGGTTCTGTGTCAGCTGTCCTTACTGGGTGGGTTACAAGATCTTGGGCGAAAAAACAGTGCCCGAAATGGTTGAGAGAGATGGAGGAATCAGGAAAGCTGGAAGTTTCTGAGTAGCAAAGTGATCTAGAGCCGTATGCCGGCGTGGAGATCTGTTAATCATGAGGGGCCTGTTCAATCGAGAGCAGGCCCCTTTTTGCTGGGACAAGAATTTCTTGAGTTTGTCGAAAAAAGCATATATAGGGGGGCTTCGTTTTAAAACCCCATAAGAGGTGAACCATGGCACAAATCCTGAGAGATACCTTGAAGACGATTGACGGGTACAAACATATGAATCCCCATTACGAAGAACTGCTTGATATCCTTGAGGAGGTCCTTATCCTGAGAGAGACGTATCGCCGCAAGGTTACGGGAGATATCTTCAACGTAGAGGAATCGCTCATAGTGAAAAAGGTTGCCGGGGGGCTGCCCCTCGTTGATTTCCCCGAGGGTACCTTTGAGATTGAAGGGCCGAAGGAATACTTTATCGCCCTCCTCGAGATAGCCCAGAAGAGGGACCTGAGAGAAACCGATGAAATAATACGGAAGCTCAATGCCGGGGAGATGGACTACGGGGAGATGGTCCGCGAATCTTTCACCCTGCTGCAGGATGAAGATGCCTCGGATGAGAGTGAAGAAGGTGTCTTTGATCTGCTGGGCTATCTTGTTGAAGAAAGCCTGCGGCCGGCGCTGGAGCTCCTCTCTGAAAAGTATGGAGATATTATCACCGGGGCGAAGTGGTCTGAAGGGTACTGTCCCATATGCGGCAGGGAACCAAAGATGTCAGAGCTCAGAGGAGAGGGAGGCGCGAGATTTCTCTTCTGCGGCCAGTGCGGATTTGAGTGGCAGTTCAAACGCATTCGCTGCCCCTTCTGTGGGAATGAAGACCAGCAGACACTCGCCTACTTCACCATCGAGGAAGAGGAGAAGTACAGGGTCGATGTGTGCAACGTCTGCAATAAGTACATAAAGGCGGTCGACTTCAGGAAGGCGGAAAGGGAACCCAATCTGGATGTGGAGGACATAGCGACGCTGCATCTGGATATCCTTGCCGATGAAGAGGGATACGAGTGACAGGGGTCAGGCTGCTCTGAATGCCTGATGCTCTCCACTGATAATCGTAGAGCATGGAAGGAACCGACATAATAACAGTAGTTGAAACCCTCAAAGAAAACCTCAAGTCAAGAAAACTCCCCATCGTTTCAGAGCTTGCCGAAAAGAAGAGCACCCCGTTTCATATACTGATCTCCACCCTCCTCAGCCTGAGGACCAAGGATGAGGTAACCGAGGTGGCTACCCGCAGGCTCTTTGCGCTGGCCTCAACCCCGGCGGAGATGCTCAAGCTCTCCCCGGATCGGATAGCCGACGCCATCTATCCCGTTGGTTTCTACCGGAACAAGACAAAGACGATACTCCACGTCTGTCAGGAGCTGATCGAGCGCTATGACTCCCGCGTTCCCGACAGCATTGACGAACTGCTCACGTTCAAGGGGGTAGGGAGAAAGACCGCCAATCTGGTTGTCACGCTGGGATACGGAGGGGAGGGGATATGCGTGGACACGCATGTTCACAGGATCTCAAACCGCCTGGGCTATGTCAGGACGAAGACACCGGACGAAACGGAATATGCCCTGCGGGCAAAGCTCCCCCGGAAATACTGGACGGAATATAATACCCTCATGGTGGCATTTGGAAGGACTGTCTGCCGGCCCATCTCACCCCTGTGCAGTCAATGCCCCACCTGCGGGCTGTGTGAAAAGGTGGGGGTAAAGAAGCACCGCTGATGGTCAAGCAAAAGAGAAATACGGTGTCGGGAATCACGGCAGGCTCAGATTTAAAACTTTATATTCTCTGTTTTTTTATCAAGATAGCATCTGCCGTTGTCAGTTACTCGTATTATGTCTTCTTTAATCAAGTGCAGCAAGGCCTGCGGTTTATAGTCTCTAACCCCGAAGTGGCGAAAGCCCTTTTCCCGGACATAGGGGAGGGTAGCGGCAGACTCAGGATCGTATGCTCCCCTGTCTTGAAGATCTCTGATGATTGTCAGGCATGCGCGTTTTGTCTTCCACACAACACCAATCAGCGTCAAGATGCAGACAACTATCAGAATAATAACAGATATAATAATATTCATGAGGCCATCCATTCAGGATAGTGTTTCAGCAATAACACCTCTCTTTAATGCTCCTTATTTCAGTGTCCAGATCATGCCCTCCGGTGTATCGTGAACGATTATCCCCATCGCTGAAAGTTCTTTTCTCAGGTGGTCGGATCTTTTCCAGTCACCGGCGGCCCTGGCCTTCTTTCGCTCCTCCATCAGTCTTGTGGCATCTTCGCTGAGTGTTTCCCCCTCGAAATTCATTACACGAAGGACGGAATTTATTCCCTTCATTGTGTCGAGGATCGCATCTCTTTGCTTTATGTTAAGCTGTTTTCCGGTCAGAGAAATATTTATCTTTCTGACAAATTCGAACACGCAGGCAAGGGCTTCAGAGATATTGAAGTCGTCATCCATCGCTTCAGCAAGCCCCTTCCTTATGTCATAGATAAGCTGGGCCACATCCGCGTGTCCGTCTCCGGGAATAAAGCGTATCAATCTCTGTATAAAGTTATTCAGCCTCTTAATTGTATTGCACGCGGTATCCAGTGCGCCGAATGAAAAACTCAGCGGTTTTCTGTAGTGGGAACTGAGGAGAAAATATCTGATTTCCCTTCCGGAGTATCCCTTTTCTTCAAGATCGCTCACCGTGAAGAAATTGTTTGTGGAACGGGACATCTTCTTGCCTTCCATCATAACAAGCTCGGAGGCGAGCCAGTAGTTTGCGGGCATTTTTCCGGTAGCAGCCATCCCTATCGCCATGACGTTCTCACAGTGCGGGAAGATGATATCGGAGCCGCTTATGTAGATGTCGAAGGTTTCTGCCAGGTATTCCATGGTCAGTGCGGCACATTCAAGATGCCAGCCTGGCCTTACGTTTCCCCACCTAGTCTTGAAATATATACCCTTTTTTAACTCCGCCAGAGTTGACCTTTTTAAAAGGGTAAAGTCTACGGGACTGTCCTTTTCATAATTATCCTGATCTACTGTTCTTGAATGTCTTGCATTTGCCAGATCTATATTTGATAAGAGGCCATAGTTATCGAGCCGTGATATATCGAAATAGACAGACCTCAATTTTTCGTAGGCATAGCCCTTTTCCACGAGGCTTTCCGTCAGCGTGATCATTGAATCGACGTTCTCACTCGCCGCCGGATAGGTATTGCGGCTGTGAGCGATATCAAGTTTGTCCAAGTCGCTGAAGAAGGTTTCAGTGTGTCTCTTTGTAAATTTCCTGATATCCATGCCAGCCTTTTCGGCGCCATTTATGGATCTGTCGGCCAGGTCTATGATGTTGGAGACGTGTTTGACCTTGTGTCCCTTGAATTCCAGGTACCTGGATATCATGTCCGACACAACAGCGCGTCGGTAGGTTCCTATGTGAGGAACATCGTGCACGGTCGGACCGCATGAATGTATGAGGATTTGAGCGGTGTCTATCGGCTTGAAAGGTTCTTTGCTCCTGCTGAGTGTGTTGTACAGGCAAAGCGAGGTTTCTTCCCTGTCTGCAAAGAGTGTTGTACTGAGATATCTCTCTCCGCCGTCCGGGAAAATTACCACAATCAACCCTTCTTTCATTTCCCTGGCTTTTTCCAGGGCCACGTGCATCGCCGCGCCGGAGCTCATACCGACGAATAACCCTTCGGTCCGGGCCAGTGCCCGGGCCATCTCAAAGGCGTCTTCATCTAGAATATTGATCTTTTCATCCAGGCATTTTCTGTCAAAGATGCCCGGACGGTATGATTCCTTCATATTCTTAAGGCCTTGTATCTTATGATGGAGATAGGGTTCGACCCCCACTATTCTTATATCCTCATTGTATTCCTTGAGTCTTCTTGAAATGCCCATGGCAGTACCGGAGGTACCGAGCGACGCCACCACCATGGTTACCTTATTGTTGGTCTGCCGCCAGATTTCTTCGGCCGTTCCGTGGTAGTGGGCAAGAATATTATCTTCGTTGTTATGCTGATCGGGAACAAAATATGTATCGGGATGCTCTCTCAACATCTCATAGACCACTTCGATTGCCCCATCGGTACCGAGATGTGCGGGAGTCAAGACTAATTCAGCGCCGAGGGCCTTTAAAATCTTTTTCCGTTCCTCGCTGGCCGATTCTGAAAGCACAAGAATGATTTTGTATCCCATTGCAGCCGCCACGAGGGCGAGACCTATACCGGTGTTCCCGCTTGTGGCTTCCAAAATGATCTTTTCAGCGGTAAGTAATCCCCTTTTTTCCGCCTTTTCTATCATATAGAGGGCGGTCCTGTCCTTTATCGAGCCACCGGGGTTGGATCCCTCTAACTTTGCATATATCTTCACATTTCTGTTGGAATTAAGATTGCGGATCTCCACGATGGGGGTGTTGCCGATCAGATCCAGGATATTATTATAGGTTTTTTTCATTGATTGAAGAATGGGCCTTAATACTGGTGGTTCTTCTCCAATTTAGTTGGATAAGAAAATGTAATCCATGGTTGTCTTTCTTCCGGTCACTCGACCCCTTGATTCCTTCTGGTATCAGTTGTAGATAACACACTTATTTTGCTTTCATTAGCTACAACTAATCGGGAGATGATCCACACTGGTTAACTGTCGAATTTCGGTATGGGAATCTTTACGAATGGGATTCCTTCTTCTCTGAGGGTATCCTCTTCGGTTTTTGTTGTTGTTCCCTTTATGTTTCTACTGTCTTCCTCTCCGAGGTGTATTTTGAGCGCAACCTCGGCAAATTTGCTGCCCACATCTTCAAATGTTTTGTCTATGTATTCATGGAACATCCGAAGATCTTTCATGGGAGATATATCTTTATTGTTCTTACTGAATTTTCCTGTTCTCTTTCCCATAACCGTAATGGAGGAAGGAACTATATCTATGCTCAGACTTCCACATACCGGACATTTGACAAGTCCTTTCTTTTCCTGTTCCTCAAATGCTGTTCTGTTGTTGAACCATCCTTCAAATATGTGATTATTTTCACACTTAAGATCGTAGATTATCACCCTGCCCACTCCTTCTGTGTAATTATACCTTTGACTCCAATATCATGAACTTTGAGCTGAAACAAGTTATGATGCTATTTTAGCGAACATTACGGCATTTTTCATTTTTTTGTGGACATTTGGAGGTAAATTATATAGTCAAAGGCCTTGTCGGGATGTGGCCCAGCCTGGTAGGGCACTGCGTTCGGGACGCAGGAGTCGCGCGTTCAAATCGCGCCATCCCGACCATTTTAAGACTTTCTATCCGATGGCGCCCGCCATGGAAAAGATTGGGAGATAAAGGGCTATTATCATTCCTCCAACGACCCCGCCCAAAAAAACCATCATCATGGGTTCGAGGAGTGCCGTCATGGCATCCACAGCAACATCTACTTCGGAGTCGTAAAAGTCGGCGATCTTCTCCAACATGGTATCAAGGGCGCCGGTGTTTTCACCGACCGATATCATGGAGACAACCATGGACGGGAATATACCCGATTCCGACAGGGGTTCCGCTATTGTCTTGCCCTCGCTTATGCTTTTTCTGGTCTCCATCAGGGCGTTCTCGACTATCTTGTTCCCCGCTGTTTTGCTTACAATCTCAAGACCGTCGAGGATTGGAACCCCGCTGTTCATCATGGTGGAAAGTGTCCTTGAAAACTTTGCCACGGCAACCTTTCTGAGCAGAATCCCGAAGACGGGCAACTTGAGCATGATGCGATCTATCTGAAGCCTTCCACGCTCGGTTCTGTAATATCTTTTGAGGGCGAAAACGGAGAGGACGATTACGCCCAGTATGTATAATATATTGTTCTGGACAAAAGCGCTCGCGTCAACAAGGAATTGAGTGGGGCCCGGCAGCGCCGATCCCATGCTTGAAAACATATCATCAAAAACGGGGACAACCTTGTACAGGAGCAGAATAACAACCGCGAAGGCGACCACGAGAACGGTAACCGGATAGGTCATTGCCCCCTTTACCTTCCGTTTCAGCTCCATCGCCTTTTCCATATATGCGGAAAGACGATTGAGGATTACGTCCAGGATGCCGCCTGCCTCACCGGCAGCTACCAGGTTTACGAAGAGATCGTCAAATACATCCGGGTGTTTTTTCAGGGTGTCCGAGAGGGAGCTCCCCCCCTCAATGTCTTCTTTTATCGATTTGATAATTTTTGCAAAGGTTTTGTTCTGCTCCTCTTCACTCAGCAGGTCCAGACACTGGATAATGGGAAGTCCGGCATTGATCATTGTAGCGAACAGGCGCGCGAATATCACCACATCTTTTTCCTTGACCTTTTCTTTCAGAAAAGGGATGTTTTCGAAAAGATCTTTGGGCTTTTTCTTTATGCTTTCGGGCTTGATGCGCTGGCGGCGCAACTGGATTCTCACTGCGCTTTCATCGGGGGCCTCCAGTTCACCCTTTCTGATTTCCCCCTTTCTGGTCGTGCCCTCCCACAGGTATACAGGCATGTTTACCCCCCCCTTCTATTTAGTGTATTTTGACTGCGAGTCATCTCATATAGAATAATACCCCCGGCTACGGATACATTCAAAGAATCAATGGCAGCTGTCATAGGTATAGAGACCAGAAAATCACATTTTTTCCTGACCAGTGGTCTTATCCCTTTTCCCTCACTTCCCATTACGAGACCCGCATGGCTGCTGTAATCCAAATGGTGCAGGTCTTCCCCGCAGCTGGCATCAGTGCCATATATCCAGAAGCCCTCTTCTTTCAGTCGGTCGATTGTTCTCGATATATTTACCACCCTGACAATGGGGAGGTGGAGGGCCGCTCCCGCCGAGGTTTTGATGACGGAGGGGGTAACGGATGCGGCTCGATTTTCCGGGATGACTAGGCCGGTCGCGCCGAAGCAGAGGGCAGTTCTTATGAGTGAACCGAGGTTCTGGGGATCTGTAATACTGTCAAGTATGAGGATTAGAGCGTTTTTCCGGGATTTACAATTGGTCAGAACATTATCGATACTGGCATAGCGGTATTCTTCATATATGCAGATAACGCCCTGATGATGACTGGTGCCGGCGGTGGCATTCAGGGACTCCCTGTCTCTGTAGACGACCGGTATCCCCCTCCGGGTCGCGATTTCCAGAATTGCCCGGATGTCGCCCTGCTTTCCCCCTTTGAGCAGGACAATCCGTTCTATTTTCCCGCCGTTTCTCAGAGCCTCTGCAACCGGATGAACCCCATAAATTGCCTGCATTATTTTTCCTCCGGTTAGAACCTGGAAATCCTTAATGAGCGAGTCCCTCGGAGATCTCCTCGGTGATCCTGTCCGCGGCAGCCACGGGATCATCAGCCAGTCTTATTGGCCTGCCCACCACGATGTAATCCGCCCCCATTATAATGGCGTCCCTTGGAGTCAAGACCCTTTTCTGGTCGTCGCCTGCCACTTTGACTTTGCTATCCAGCCTTATGCCCGGGGTTACGATGATAAAGTCTTTCCCGCACGCTTCTCGTATTGGGATTACATCCCGGGCGGATGCCACAACCCCGGAGACGCCCGCGTCCCTGGCTGACACTGCGAGTTTAAGTGCGAGCTCTCTGGTAGAGCATTTGAATCCTATTTCTTCCAGATCCGAATCATCCAGACTTGTAAGGACGGTTACCGCGAGCAACACGGGAGGGACAACGCCCATGACTCTCGCCGTGTTATTGACGGAATCTACCGCCCGCTCCATCATCTCACTCCCCCCAAGCGCGTGTATGTTGAACATGGAAACGCCCAGTTTTACCGCGGCCTCGGAGGTCATTGCGACGGTGTTTGGAATGTCATGGAACTTCAGATCAAGGAAGACACTTCCACCCCTTTCTATTATACCCCTGACAACAGAAGGACCGAAACTGGTGAATGCTTCCTTACCTACCTTGAACATCCCCACATGATCCTTTAAGAGATCAACCCACGCTATGGTCTCATCTATATTTTCTCCCAGATCAAGGGCGAATATCAGTTTGTTGCGGCTGTTTCTATTCGGTGCTTGCATCTTCGGGCACATCTGTACTGCTCTCTATAGACTCAATCATTGTAACATCTGCTGACCGGGCATTGAGAATCTCAGGATGGGAGTATCGCACCTTCTCTTCCGCTATTTCTCTCAAAGCGGTAACGATTTCTCGATTGTTTTTCTTCTCACTGAGGGGTTTCGATCCTCTGAGTAGCTGCTTTGCCCTTTGAATGGTAAGGTGTGTCAGGGCAAACCTGTTTTCTGCTTTTTCCAGAGAATCCTCTACGGTAACTCTTGCCATGTGTTATATACCTCCGGTCATTTGATAAAAGTTGTTTATCCTGGCTTGCAGCCGGGACCTCCTGTTCTTCTCCGCCATATACACAGACCTCATTATATCAACAGAATCGCCTATTATATCATTAAATATCACATAATCATACCATTCATTTTCCCAGATCTCTTCCATGGCCCTGTCGAAACGCATCTTTATAATATCATCGGTCTCCGAATCGCGTTTTTTCAATCTCTCCCTCAAAATTTCTACGGATGGAGGCATGATGAAGACAAACACACTTTCTGGATATTTTGCCTTTACATTGCCGGCCCCTTTGATGTCTATATCCAGTATGACATCATAACCCTTTTGGATCAGGCCTTCTACGGCCTTTTTCGATGTGCCGTAAAAATTGCCGTATATCTCTTCCCACTCTACAAATTCATTTTTCTCTATACTGTCTCTGAAATCTTTTACGGATATAAAGTGGTAATCTTCCCCGTCTTTCTCACCTTTTCGTGGAGAACGTGTGGTGCACGATACGGAAAAACGCAGATCGGGAAATTCATTCAGGAGCCCTTTGCATATAGTGGTTTTACCAGCGCCTGAAGGGGCGGAGATGACAATAAGAAGTCCCTGTGTGTTAGTATGTTCCATGATGTCCAAACCCCGATGAGTAATCGTTCACGGTTATCTTATTGGATGCTCTCGTAAAAAGTCAGAAAATACCATCTTTCGTCATTCCGGCCTGCCTGTGCGTCGCACGTAGACAGGCAGAAGCCAGAGCCCAGTCTTTTTAAGTAGTTATGGACTATCTGGACTCCGGTTTTCACCGGAGTGACGGCTTTTCCTGAGTGTATCATGATTGTTGCTTTATCTTATCTTTTCTCTAATTTTACACCCGAAACCCGAAACCGTACTTTATTCAATATTCTGTACCTGTTCTCTCAGCTTGGCAAGTTCCGTCTTTATCTCTATTACGTTGCCGGATATTGCAAGATCGTTGCTCTTGGATCCTATTGTATTTATTTCCCTGTGCATCTCCTGAAACAGAAAATCCATTTTTCTACCTATGGCGATATCGCTGTTCAGCATCTCACCAAACTGCTTCATGTGACTTTTAAGGCGTACAATCTCTTCAGTGATGTCGCTCTTTTCAGCCATTATCGCGACTTCCTGGATCAACCTTGACTCATCACACTCCACGCCGTCCACCAGTTCCCGGATCCTTCCCGAAAGTCTTTCCTGGTACTGTCTGATCACCTGAGGGACCCTTGATTCCATCTCTCTTGTGTAATCGCTGATGATATCAATACGCGCGACTAAATCCTCGCAGAGAAGTCTGCCTTCAGCCTCCTTCATGTGTATCAGGGAATCGATGGAATCATCCAGTGCCTTGAGGATTGTACCCCATGCCTCTTCAGGGTCAATTTCTGCCTCCGACATATAGATGCCACCCTTCAGCCTGACGAGGGTGTCCAGCGTTATCTCGCCGGTAAGATTGAACGATTCCTTCAAACTGGTCAGCAGGGCATAATAGTTGCTGATGAGGGGGAAGTTTGCCTCCAGTTTATCTCCGCCATTTGCACCCGGATCTGAATCTATCCTGATGTTTATCTCAACTCTTCCCCTTGAAATCCGCTCTCCCACCCTCTTTTTGATATTTACCTCAAGAGGGGCGAGGAAGATGGGCAACCGTATACTGCTTTCCAGGTTTTTATGATTGAGGGATTTGATTTCGATGATCAGCTTTTTCCCCGCAAAAACAGCTTCCGCGCTTCCATAACCTGTCATACTTCTTATCATAGATTTGTTCTCCTTGTTCAAAGTTTATGGTTCACAGGTGGTTGTTTTTCAACCTTTGAACCTGAATAGTGTACCGCTCTCTTATATTATTGAACATGCCTATCGTATTACCGTCTGAATAATCAGGGTATGTCCACTCAAGAGTCCGGAAGGTATGTTTTTTAAATATGAGTGTCAGATCAGCATATATGCCATCTCTGATGTAGGGACGGTGGGTATAGGCCTTTCCCGTGGCAAGAATCAGATGGGCCTGTGATATATATCCCGGGTCTATATTGACAAGTCGGTTGCCATCTCTCATAAATTTTTCTTCCACTTTATTTGTGAACAGCTTTATGTCGGGAAGCATATCCGGCGACACAAGGGTTTCAAAAGAGACAAAACGCCTGATAAGGGGATGCCCTGATTCTTTTGCATAATAATCGGTGTATTCAAAAGGCACAAGCGCGCTTATATAATCGATCCCTCCAAATTCTTCCGACAGGATAGTTATGGTTTCGTTCAGTATGTCCCTGCTTCCGGAAAATGTGCTGGATATAATTTTGACCGGTTCAGGGAAGGCTGGTCTGCTCATAGCGCTTTCTTCAATTCATCCTGATAGACCGGCGCTGTACCCACCTTTCCGACCGCGATGCCGGCCGCGTGGTTGGCTAGAACGGAGGCCTCTTTCAATGTTGCCCCAGCCGCAACACAGAGGGCAAAAACCCCTATTACCGTGTCGCCGGCACCTGTTACATCGAAGACTTCTCTGGCGACAGTGGGGATATGCGTGACCCCGCCGTCATTTTCAAAGAGGCTCATTCCCTCTTCGCCCCTCGTTACCAGGAGGGCGCCGAAATCGAATTTTCTGATAAGTTCCCTGCCGCCCTTTGTAATATCATCACTGTTCTCAAGTTCCATGCCGATCGCGCGTTCCATCTCCTGGTGGTTGGGCGTTATCAGGTCACACCCGCGGTAAAGTGAAAAATCGCTCTGTTTGGGATCGATGCACAGGATTATCCCGCTCCGGGAGGTTATTTCCCTTATCCTCTCGATGAGTTCTTTTGAAAAAACCCCCTTGTTGTAATCCGAGATAATAACTGTACCCAGATCATCCTTCATCGATTTTATGTATTCTATTATTCTCTGGAGACTGTTCCGGGAAACCGGGCTCTTGTCTTCTCTATCAAATCTCACCACCTGCTGGTGGTGCGCGACGACCCTCGTTTTTACTATGGTGGGGCGTCCATGCTCTACGATGACACCGGCTGTATCTATGCCCATCTCGGTCAGCTTACCTGTCAGCCATCTGCCCATGTTGTCCGATCCGACGATGCCGGAAATAGCGACTTTTCCTCCCATAGAGAACACGTTGTTTAACACGTTGGCGCAACCACCCAGGAGGAGACTCTCAGATGTGACCCGTACCACGGGTACAGGAGCCTCCGGTGAAATACGCGATACCTTTCCCCAGATAAACTGGTCAACCATAATGTCTCCAACTACCAGCACCTTCGAACTGTGAAAACGGCTGATAATATCGAGAGCCCTCTTCTTGTCTATAATGTTCCCCATTATACAACGCCTTTCAATGCCACAGACGGCAAAATAATCATTCCATTCTCAGATAGGCCAGCATGATCTTTCCCCGAAATAATAGACACCCGGTTAAGCTGCCATAAACAACCTGCCAAAGTCAACAGGAGAAACATATCCCAAATATGAATGCATCCTGACACGATTGTAGAATATCTCGACGTATTCGAAGATACCCTGGCGAGCTTCTGATCAAGTCCTGTATTTTTCAAAGTACACGAGTTCTGTCTTTAATGTATGGAAGAAGCTTTCCGTCACAGCATTATACCCCAAGGGCAGGCTTCGCGCTCGTAACATTTCCCCTTACCGTTCATGCCCTGGATGAAGTTATACTTTTTCGGAAACCTTTTAAATTTATGACTTGCGTACTGGCTTCCCAGGTCTGAATGAAATATCAACCCAGCCCTCGGCCTTTTTCGCTTTACAGCCATTGTGAGGACTTCTGTTACGATATTCTTTGTTATCCTTTTTTCATGTACCAGCCTCCAATCTCACGATTGAAAAGATCTAATACCACAGCAAGGTACATCTAACCTTTATTTGTCCAAATATACATTATATCCCATGTCCACGTTTTATTTGGAGCATCAGCGGTAAACCCCTGCTTGAGAAGATTCGGAGCTATCGGTAGTGTGTGCTTTGAACCAGTGGTAATCTCAAATCTGCGCCTTGTCTTTGCCATTATCCCGTTCCCACGCATAAGACGGGCAACACGATTTTTGCCGCATCTGATGCCACTTGCACGCAACTTGGAGGTAATTCTGGGACTGCCATAGATCCTGCGGCTCTTTCCACGAACCAGCTTGATCTCAAAAACGAGTTTCTCGTTTTCCTTGTCAAAACTTCTTCGCTCTCTCTTGTTTTCCACTGCACACCTCCAAATTCCTCTTTCTTTATCTCTTACTTTTCGGTGTGTCCATCACTTTGGGGGAACTTCAACTTTCACCTTGCAGGAACAGGGCAAAAAAATATTGTTTTTGCTTAGATCGCTTCTCTGTCGAGAGTTCTGTATTGGATAGCCTCTGATATGTGGGACTGGCGGATATTTTTTTCATCCTCAAGGTCAGCGATGGTTCTGGCAACCTTCAGTATCTTGGTATAGGCCCTTGCGCTCAGACCGAGCCTGTCAACCGCCATTTCAATCAGTCTCTTTGACTCTCCGTCAAGGACGCAGTGCTCTTTTATCTGCCGGTTGGACATTCTCGCGTTGCACAATATGCCGCTTTTGAATCTGTCCTTCTGAATATCCCTCGCCCTGTTCACGCGTTTCTTTATGGTTTCGGATATTTCTCCCCCGGATTCCTTCGATAAATCCTTATATCTTATAGAAGGCACCTCTATGTGGATATCTATCCTGTCGAGCAGGGGGCCGGATATCCTGGCTCGGTACTGTCTTATCTGGTGGGGAGTGCATGTGCATTGTCTCCTGCTGTCGGTAAAATAACCGCACGGGCATGGGTTCATGGCGGCCACAAGCATGAATCTGGCAGGGTAGGTTGCCGAGGCTGAGGCCCTCGAGACGGTTATATGGCCGCTTTCCAGGGGCTGTCTTAATACCTCCAGCACATTTCTTTTGAATTCTGGCAATTCATCCAGAAAGAGGACGCCGTTATTGGCGAGGCTTATCTCTCCCGGCCTCGGTATCCTTCCCCCTCCCACAAGGCCCGCATCGGATATGGAGTGGTGTGGCGCGCGAAATGGTCTCACGGCCAGAAGAGATTCTTTTTTGCCGAGTAGGCCAGCTACGGAATGAATCTTTGTTGTTTCGATGGCCTCTTCAAGCGAAAGATCAGGCAGAATCGTAAGGAGGCGCTGGGCCAGCATGGTCTTGCCTGAGCCGGGCGGACCGATCATGATGATGTTGTGTCCGCCGCTGGCCGCCACCTCCATTGCCCTCTTCGCCTGATTCTGGCCATTGACCTCGCTGAAATCGAATGGATAATGGAGACTCCGGGAAAACAGATCAGATATGTCCGTCTTCACGGGGGGAAGCTCTTTTGTTCCGTTAAGAAATTCAACCACATCGTACAGGTAGTCAGCGGCTATCACGTCTATCTCTCCAACCATTGCGGCTTCCCCGGCATTTTCTCTTGGAAGCACGATACCCTTCAACCCCATCTTCGCCGCCTGGATTCCGGCTGGCAGGGCGCCGTGTATGCCCTTAATCCTTCCGTCCAGCGACAATTCCCCTGTGAACATGTATTCGGAGAGCCGTTCCTTTTCAATTACCCCCTGTGCCGACAGGATTCCCACGGCTATCGGAAGGTCAAAACCGGTCCCCTCTTTTTTGATGTCCGCAGGAGCGAGATTTATGGTCACCCTGTTTTTAGGGAACCTGTAGCCGGAGTTTTTTATGGCGGATTTTATCCTGTCCTTGCTCTCCCTCACGGACGCGTCGGGAAGGCCGACTGTGGAGAACTGAGGGAGGCCCCTGGAGACGTCCACTTCCACATCAACCGGGTAGGAATCTATGCCGATTATGGCGCTGCTGGTTATCTTGACGATCAATTCAGACGCCTCTCAGGAATTTTCTCCAGACCTTCCATCACTTCCGGGGACGGGTTGCCCTTGCCCTCAGTCCAGAGTGAGCTTAAAGGGAAAATCACTTACAACTTCTCATGCTATTGGATGCAGGGGATTATGGCAAGGATTTTTATTGAGAAATAGCGCCTTGACTTTTACCAGGCAAGTTGGCATAATCGGGACGGGATAGCACACTGCTGGGAAAATAAGTTTAAATCTGGGTGTAAAATTGGAAAGATTTGGCGAGCTTGAACAAAAAATAAGGGAAATTGTAGAAGAGTATTCTGTATTGAAGGAACGGAGTCTGGATCTGGGAAAGTTGCTGGAAGGAAAAAGCGTGGAACTGGAAGATGCGAACAACAGGATAAGGGCTTTCAACAATGAAAAGGATGCCGTACGTACCAAGGTGGATATGCTCCTTGATATGCTGCGTGATGTAGAAGTATCATAAGCAAAGCACGGGGAAATCGCATTTGAAACAGCGTTTTGATATAAGGGTAATGGGACGGGAATTTTCAGTCCTGAGTGATAAAGGGGATGAATATGTAGACAGGATTGTCCAGTATATAAATGAGAGGGCTAAGGAAATAGGGGATGCTTCAGAGAGTGTAACAACTTCAGATATTGCTGTATTGGTTGCTTTGAATATTGCCGAGGAATTGTTTAGAGTAAAAGAAGAAAAAGAGGATCTGCATGGCAGATTTGAAAACGGAGTTGAAGAATTAATCAGTTATATAGATAAAAAAAGCAAGTCAATCCCCTGCGATGTGCGTGATGGCCTTTAGTTTTTTGAACCAACACCTTATAATTGGGTGCCCTTCTTTGTTAGTGGTGTGCATGTCTGCCGATTCCCGCAAGGGAAAAGGTGGGAAGCCTGAAGCAGCAACAGGGCGCTAATTCTTTTGTAAGGTTCAAAAAAATGGTTGTTACGGCATAGGCGGGGGAGAAATATAGCAGAAGCAGTTTTATTTCTCTCGAGGCCGTGGGCGATATATATTGAGCCCCTCCTTCATACGATTGCGCTTCAGGCGCAATATGCCGCTTTCCTGTCCCCTCCCGTTTCTACAATCTTAAGTTCCCAGTTCTTGCGGGATTAATTACGGGGGGAGGTAAGAGAATTTGTCAAACATCAGTTTTATAATACTTATAGTGTTGGGGTCTGTCGCGGCGGGAATGGTGCTGGGGTATCTTGCCAGAAAGAATATTTCCAGCAGGATGCTGGAGTCGTCTGAGAACCTGTCGCTCAGGATTACAAGCGAGGCAAAGAAAGAAGCTGAAAATATAAAAAAGGAAGCTGCTCTTCAGGCAAAGGATAATCTTCTCAGGTCCAAAAGTGAATTCGAAAAAGAAACAAGAGACAGAAGGGCGGAGCTTGAGAAGATAGAAGGCAGGCTTCGCCAGAAGGAAGAAAATCTGGACAAAAAGACGGACCTTTTCGCCCAGAGAGAGGCCGGTATAGAGAAAAAAGAGAACTCAGTCCTCAGTAAAGAGGCGCTCTTGGATGAAAAGCATAACAAGCTGGACAAGGTTATTGAAGAGCAAATAGAAAGGCTGGAAAGAATCGCAGGGATTTCATCAAAAGAAGCAAGGGAATATCTTGTCCAGTTGATGACGGATGACGCCCGGCACGAGGCGAGCGGTGTAATAAGAAGGATAGAGGAAGAGACAAAACGGGATTCCGAGAAAAGGTCCAGTGAGATATTGGCCTACGCAGTCCAGAGGTATGCATCCGATTTTGTGGTCGAGAAGACCGTATCAGTTGTAAATCTTCCCTCGGATGAAATGAAGGGGAGAATAATCGGTAGAGAAGGAAGAAACATAAGGGCCATAGAGGCCGCTACCGGTACAGACCTGATTATAGACGACACGCCCGAAGCCGTGGTTATCTCGAGCTTCGATCCCATACGGCGGGAAGTGGCAAAGAGGTCACTGGAGAACCTGATAAATGACGGGAGGATTCATCCGGGGAGGATAGAGGAGATAGTCAAGAAGGTAAGTTCCGAGGTTGACAAGGTAATTCGTGAAACCGGCGAACGGGTGTCATTCGATGCAGGTGTTCATGATGTCCATCCTGAGCTGCTGATTCTCCTCGGAAGGTTGAGATTCCGGACAAGCTTTTCCCAGAATGTTCTGGAACATTCCATAGAGGTCTCGCATCTTGCGGGCATGATGGCCGCCGAGCTCAAGGTGAATGTAAAAGACGCCAAAAGGGCGGGGTTGCTGCATGATATAGGGAAGGCCGTTGATCATGAAGTTGAGGGGTCTCATGCCTCTATCGGAGCGGAATACGCCAGAAAATTCGGGGAATCCGAGAGGATTATTCAGGCTATAGAACAGCATCATGATGACGGGCGCAATAACAGCGTCCTAGGCGTTCTTATACAGACGGCGGATACGCTTTCCGCCGCAAGGCCCGGCGCACGCAGGGAGATGCTAGAGACTTACGTAAAGCGATTGACCGAACTGGAGAAGATAGCGACCTCTTTCAACGGCGTTGATAAGTGTTACGCTATCCAGGCCGGAAGAGAGATACGTATACTTGTGGAAAATGAAAAAGTGTCCGACAATGATGCAGTGATGCTCTGTAGAGATATTGCGAAAAAGGTCGAATCGGAACTTACCTATCCGGGACAGATAAAGGTCACCGTCATAAGGGAGACGCGTGTGTCCGAGTTTGCAAAATAGAGGAGAGTTCTGAAAAGTGAAGGTACTCTTTATAGGAGATATAGTGGGAAAGCCGGGGAGAAAAGTGATAAGCGCTCTCCTTCCCGGTATAGTGGGGCGACACGGTGTGGACATTGTCATCGCGAATTGTGAGAATGCGGCCGGCGGGTTTGGTGTAACCAGGAAGATAGTGGATGAACTCTACCACAACGAAATAGACATCCTGACTTCCGGAAATCATATATGGGACAAGAAAGAGGCCAGTAATTTTATTGACGACTACGAGACCCTTTTAAGACCGGCCAATTATCCGGAAGGAACTGTAGGCAAAGGAAGCGTGGTAATAGACACCAGACTGGGGATATCTCTGGGCGTGTTGAATCTTGAAGGAAGAATCTTTATGAAACCCCTTGATTCTCCCTTTCGTGTTGCCGAGAGAGAAATAGAAAGACTGAAGCATAAAACGGACATAATAATTGTCGACATGCACGCCGAGGCGACATCCGAAAAGGAGGCACTGGGCTGGTTTCTGGATGGGAAGGTAAGCGCTGTCCTAGGCACACATACACACGTGCAAACGGCGGATGAGAGGGTGCTGCCCGGTGGAACGGCATATATAACGGATGTCGGTATGACGGGCCCCTTTGATTCTGTTTTGGGTATAAAAAAAGAGGTGGCACTTGAAAGATTTCTGACCCTCCTGCCTAACAGGTTCGATGTCGCAAAGGGGGATATCCGGATCCAGGGAGTTCTGATAGACATTGACAACAATACAGGCAGAGCATGTTCCATTGAGAGACTGAGCATTGGCATGGAAGGTTGATAATTATGGGCGGGAAAAGCACGTATGACATACTTTATGAGAGAGGTTTTATAGAGCAGGTAACGGATGAGGAATCGATAAGGGATCTTCTGGAAAGAGAGAAGATCATCTGTTATATCGGTTTTGATCCTACCGCGGCGAGTCTTCACATAGGGAGTCTTGTCCCGATAATGTCGCTCATGCATATGCAGAGCTGCGGTCACAAACCCATCGCCCTCGTCGGCGGAGGTACCGCTCTTATTGGTGATCCGAGCGGCAAGACCGAGATGCGCCGCATATTGACGCGTGATGAAATAGACAAGAACGCGGAGGCCATAAAGAGACAGCTTTCACAGTATCTGGATTTTGGAGAGGGCAGGGCGCTTATGTTGAACAACGCGGACTGGCTGGCTAAGCTCAATTATCTGGAATTCCTGAGAGATGTAGGATGCTGCTTCAGCGTTAACAGGATGCTTACCGCAGAGAGTTGCAAGATGCGCCTGGAAAAGGGGCTCAACTTTATCGAATTTAATTATATGCTTCTGCAATCCTACGATTTTTATTATCTCTGCAAAAATTATGGGTGCATTCTCCAGATGGGAGGTAATGACCAGTGGGGCAATATTGTGGCGGGAATAGACCTTACAAGGAGGCTGGAAGAGAAGAAGACCTATGGAGTAACCTTTCCCCTTCTGACCACATCCCAGGGACACAAGATGGGCAAAACCGAGAAGGGTACTGTATGGCTGGATGCCGGACTTACCACGCCCTATGATTATTTCCAATACTGGATAAACACGGAAGATTCCGATGTGAAAAGATTTCTTGCCCTGTTTACCCTCCTGCCCATGGAAGAGGTGGAGGAGGTAAAAAAACTTACGGATTCCGGGCTGAATGTGGCAAAGGCGGTTCTGGCTTTTGAGGCGACAAGGATTACACATGGACGGGACGCGGCGGTTGCCGCCTGGGGGGCGGCAGTGGACACTTTCGGTCTGAAACCCGTGAGTCCCGACCTGTTCCCGTCAAGCTCCATCCCCAGGACTGGTATATCTCGAGACATCTCTGCCATGCCCGCAGTCGCAAAAACAAGGGAAGAAATTGCAGCAGGCATTCCCGCCTTTGAACTTTTTTATTATGTTGATTTGTGTGCGACCAAAAGTGAAGCGAGGAGGGTAATCTCACAGGGCGGCGGTTATGTAAACGGAGAACAGATTCAGGCATTTGATGAGAAAATAAGTATCAATCATCTTAATGGAAATGGAGAGATATGCCTGAGAAAAGGGAAAAAACGGCATATCGTGATTAAGGTATCATAAACGGCGCAGGCCTTTTAGACTGTAGGCATTTAGGTTAAAGCTAACAGCCTACAGCCTATTATCCTACAGCCTGTTCTTCTCGCCCATTCCTCTTACCAGTGATCTGTCTATAAGCGCCTTGTTGTATGCCGAGAATATATCCCTTCGTGAGAGTATGCCCACTATTTTTCGCGGGTTATTTTCGTCAACCACCGGAAGCTGTTCTATATTCTTCAGTCCTATCTTTTTCAGTGCCTCATCCAGACTTTCATTTCCTGTTATGGTTATTACATTGGGTATGGAAATATCCTTCACCACGACGAGGTCTCCCAGACCTTCCTCGAAAACCACCTCCTTGAAATCCTGAAAGGTCACTATCCCGCTTAGCAGACCACCATTGTCAACCACGGGAAAGCTTGAGTGCTTGCTTGAAAAGGTGTGCTTGAGCAGTTTATTGAGGTGCATATTTTCAGACACCGTTGCAACCTCTCTTGTCATGGCGTTCTTAACGAGAAGAGACTTCATGATATTGACTTCTTTCCCCGCCCTGATATCTGTCCCCCTCCTTATCAGTTTTAAAGTATAGATGGATTCTCGTTTAATTTGTGATGCTATAACAGAGCTCAAAATGCAGGAAAGCATGAGGGGAAGTATAATCTTGTAATCACCTGTCATCTCAAACAGTATGAGTATCGCTGTAATCGGGCCGTGAGTGGCGCCGGCTACAAGCGCTCCCATGCCGACCAGACTATAGGCCCCGTATGTGGCTGTGATTTCGGGAAACAAGTGGTGAACCATATACCCGAAGGCTCCGCCCAGCATGGCTCCTATAAAGAGTGACGGGGCAAAAATGCCCCCGGATCCGCCGGAACCTATGGTAAAAGAGGTCGCGAGTATCTTGGCAAATATGAGGGCAACCAGCATATACCAGGAAAGGTTCTCCAGCAGGGCGAGGTCGATTGCGTCGTACCCGACGCCGTAAACATGTGGAAAGTATAATCCGATTATTCCTATGAGCAGGCCGCCCAGCGCCGCCTTTGTATAATCAGGGATTTTTATGGAATCAAACAGGTCTTCGATCTTGTAGAGCGTTGAAGTAAAAATTACACCAACCACACCGGCAAGGATACCCAGTATTACATAGAAAGGCATTTCCAGCGTGCTTACCAGCGTGTAATGCGGAACAATGAAGGCAGGGTAATCTCCCAGATATGCCCTGGAGATAACGGTTGCCATGACGGAAGAGACCACAATGGGGCTGAATGTGGCGATGCCGAATTCACCCAGGATAATTTCCATGGCGAACATAACACCGGCCAGGGGGGCGTTGAATGTTGCCGCTATTCCCGCGGCTGCGCCGCATCCCACCAGCGTTCTCATCCTGTCGGCGGAAACCTTCATAATCTGCCCGAAGGATGATCCTATGGCGGAGCCTATCTGTACAATAGGTCCCTCTCTGCCCGCCGAACCGCCTGTCCCGATACATATGGCAGAGGCGAGTGATTTCATCAGCACAACACGTTTTCTTATAATTCCTCCCTTAAGAGCGACCGCCTCCATTACTTCAGGGACCCCGTGTCCTTTTGCCTCCCTTGCAAAGAAATAGATGATAAGGCCGACCACCGCACCCCCTATAATGGGGGGAATAATCCTTGCGTACCAAGGCAGAACCATCAATTTAGACAGAAGATTTCCCTCGCCATTCCCGAAAGAAGCTTTTTGAAAGAACCATATCATCCACCTGAACAGAACAGCCCCATATCCTCCAAGTATTCCGACGATAATCGCCATGAGTATCATTACGGCATGTTCATTTGCGCTCAGGTGAGATAAAGATATCTTTTTGAAAAATTTTTGCATAGGTTTTCGATGTCGCGGTCCCGGATTGATATCTGATTCTGCGTTCTGTTGAAGACCCTTAAATAACAGAGCTTTCGCCCTTAATAGCTCCTAATACAGCTTTTTTGCAAGTAGAATCTGTAAATCATGGCGTTTCGGATATTCCCGATTGATCTGTTTTGCGATTTACTTCCGTGTTGTGTTATGATGCCGCCAGATTTTAAGCCATGCAGGGAAGTTGCTATGAAAGTTATATCAGCAGAATTCATAAAGAGCGCTGTCGATCCCTTTTACTATCCGGATGATTCGTTACCGGAGGTGGCGTTTGCCGGCAGGTCGAATGTGGGGAAGTCTTCCCTTATTAATACCCTCGTGAACAGGAAGAAGCTTGCGAAAACAAGCAATACACCTGGACGCACCCAGCTTGTAAATTTCTTTGTGATAAATAAAAACCTTTCTTTTGTCGACCTTCCCGGTTACGGGTACGCGAAGGTGCCCGTCTCCGTAAAAAAGGGGTGGCAGGCGATGGTGGAGAGGTACCTTGAGGGGCGGCAAAGCCTGCGCCTTGTGGTCATGATACTTGATATAAGGAGAAAACCCTCGGAAAATGATGGTCAGCTTATCCAGTGGCTTCGCGACAATAATATTAAAATAGTATTCGTGCTGACAAAGACAGACAAGTTTTCCAGAGGCCAGGTCAATATATCCAGGCAAAAAATAGGAGAGCATCTGGGAATCCCCTATGACGAGCTTATCCCCTTTTCCGCCAGGACACGCTCCGGCAAAGACGAGCTATGGGGGGTGATAGAGGATGCCTGTTCTCCCGACCCCTCCCCTTCTATGCGGTATTAAAGACCTTTCAAATAAATCCCGCGAAATTTGCATTTATGCCTTGACATGGAATGTAAATCTTGGTACCCAACCCGCGGTTGATTATTAAGTGACCGACGGTCATAAACTTACAATTCACAGAGCCTGCCACGCCAGGTTCTTACATCAAATCCGAGGTGCAAAAAGCGGTGGTAAAAGATAGCGAAAAGATCGGCGCTGTTATGGTTGTCGGGTCGGGGATAGCTGGAATCCAGTCTTCTCTGGATCTCGCAAATTCCGGAATGAAGGTATACCTTGTCGAAAATGACATCAGCATCGGCGGTGTCATGGCTCAACTGGACAAGACCTTTCCGACCAATGACTGTTCTGCATGCATACTTTCCCCCAAGCTTGTCGAGGTGGGGAGACATCCGAACGTAGAAATCCTGACGAAGAGAACCGTGGAGGCGGTTGACGGCGAGCCGGGGCATTTCAAGGTAAAACTTGCAAGGGCACCGAGATTTGTCGACGTCGACAAGTGTACCGGGTGCGGTGACTGCGCCGCGGTCTGTCCAGTTACGGTATCGAACATCTTCAACGAGGGCCTGGATGACAGAAAGGCCATCTACCGGAAGTTCCCCCAGGCCATACCCAGCGCGTTTGCGGTCGACAAGACAGGGACGGCCCCCTGCAAGGCGGCCTGCCCCACCCATATCAGCGTTCAGGGCTACGTGGCGCTCATCGCCGAAGGAAAGTACAGGGAGGCCCTGAAGCTTATCAAACAGGAGAATCCGTTCCCGGTCGTGTGCGGCAGGGTTTGTAACCACCCCTGCGAAGCGGCCTGCAAGAGGGGCGAGGTAGATCAGCCCGTATCCATCATGTATCTGAAGAGATTTGTGGCCGACCTCGACCTGAACGATGAGACAAAATATGTGCCTGAGATAAAAGAAAAGAAAGATAAAAAAGTTGCGATAATAGGCGCCGGGCCTGCCGGCCTGACGGCCGCGTATTACCTGGCGATTGAGGGTTACCAAGTCACGGTATTCGAGGCGCTCCCCGTTGCCGGCGGCATGCTTACCGTTGGTATCCCGGAATATCGTCTCCCTAAAGATGTCCTGAATGCCGAGATCAAGACCATTGAAGAGCTTGGCGTCGAGATAAAATACAATACAAAAGTGGGCCGGGATATCACCATGGACACCCTCCGGAAGGACTTTGACGCCACGTTCATCGGTGTGGGATCTCATATCAGCAGCAAGCTGGGTGTCCCCGGCGAGGATGAGCTGGAAGGCGTTGTCCACGGCATAGATTTTCTGAGAAGGGTCGCCCTGGGAGAAAAGGTGTTTCTGGGGGATCGCGTCGCGGTGGTCGGCGGCGGTAATGTCGCGATGGATGCCGTCAGAACGGCGCTCAGGACCGGGTCCAAGGAGGCCTTCGTCCTTTACAGAAGGACACGCGCCGAGATGCCCGCAGCCGATGAAGAGATCGATGAGGCCCTGCAGGAGGGAATCAATATGGAGTTCCTTACCGCCCCGGTGAAGGTGCTGGGAAGCGGCGGGAAGGTGACCGGTATTGAGTGCATAAGAATGGAGCTGGGCGAGGAGGATGAAAGCGGCAGGAGACGCCCCGTGCCGATCAAGGGCTCTGAGTTTACCATCGAGGCCGATGCGATAATCCCCGCGATAGGGCAGACCAGTGATCTTTCATTTGTCACCGAGGAGAGCGGCATCGCCGTCAATAAGTGGAATACCTTCGATGTGGATACGGTGACCTTTGCCACGAATGTGGAAGGGGTCTTCGCCGGCGGTGACAATGTGACCGGACCGGCGACTGTGATTGAGGCTGTCAATGCAGGCAAGGAGGCAGCCAAATCCATAGACCGCTATCTGCGTGGTGAGGATGTCAAACTGGGACGCGAAAGAGACTGGACATATAATATTGCCGATAAGGCGGATACCGGCTCTGTGAAAAAGGAAAATCGCCCGCCGATGCCGGAGATCGAACCCGGGATAAGAAGGACAAATTTTGAAGAGGTTTTAAAGGGGTACAGCGAAGAAGATGCCCTCCGGGAGGCAAAACGATGTCTGAGCTGCGGTATCTGCTCCGAGTGCTACCAGTGTGTCGAGGTCTGCGTGGCCGGTGCGATCGACCATGAGATGATCGCACAGGAAGAGACCATCGATGTGGGTGCAATTATCGCCGCGCCGGGGACCGAACTCTTCAATGCCTCTCTGAGAGGAGAATACGGGTTCGGCATCTATGATAATGTCGTTACCAGTATCCAGTTTGAGCGGATACTTTCCGCTTCGGGTCCCTATTTCGGACATGTGCAGCGTATCTCCGACGGGATGGAACCGAAGAAAGTAGCCTTCCTGCAGTGTGTGGGTTCACGGGATGTGAACTGCGGCAACAGCTGGTGTTCGTCGGTGTGCTGCATGTACGCGACCAAGGAGGCCATCATCGGCAAGGAACACGCCAAGGGGATGGAACCGACCATTTTCTATATCGATATTCGCGCCTACGGCAAGGATTTCGACCGGTTCGTCAACAGGGCGAAGGACGAATACGGTATCCGGTATATCCGGTCCATGCCGTCGTCCATAAAGGAACTCCAGCAGACCAAGAACCTGCTCCTTACCTATGTCCGGGAAGACGGAACTCTGGTCGAGGAGGAGTTCGACATGGTCGTTCTCTCCGTGGGGCTGGAACCGCCCAAAGAGGCAAAAGAACTGGCCCGGAGCCTGGGCATCGAACTGGAGGAACATGGTTTCTGCAGTACCTCCCTGGAAAATCCCGTGCAGACCTCGCGGGACGGCGTTTTTGTGTGCGGCGTATTCGGGGGTCCCAAGGATATTCCGGAGACGGTTATGGAGGCGTCAGGTGCCGCGGCATGCGCGGGAGGTCTTCTGGCCTCGCAGCGCGGATCGCTGACCATTGCGGAACAACTTCCCGAAGAGATGGATATGAGGGGCACCGGCCCCCGTATAGGCGCCTTTATCTGCCATTGCGGTATCAATATCGGGGGCGTGGTGAATGTCCCCGAGGTGGTCGAGTATGTCAAGACGCTGCCGAACGTGGTGTACGCCGAGGACAACCTGTTTACCTGTTCTCAGGACACGGCGGTGCAGATGGGCGAGGTCATCAAGGAACACAACCTCACACGGGTCGTCGTAGCATCCTGTTCCCCCCGGACACATGAA